>Ga0308159_1000439_pt1 | contig 96910 bp, 81 predicted proteins | sample PhyCR1_FD_201040 | JGI IMG/M metagenome (GOLD analysis project Ga0308159, IMG submission 201040) | Phyllosphere microbial communities from UC Gill Tract Community Farm, Albany, California, United States - DLSLC.R1 | ecosystem: Host-associated > Plants > Phyllosphere > Unclassified | place: USA...
ACCTCTTCGCTGTGGACAGCTGTCCAACGCTGGAGACTTACTCTTGAACTCCAGTGCTACTCTACCTTTTCTAACTAATTGTTGAATGGTTGGCATTGTGCTTTTTTAATTTTTTATTTAATTATTTTACCGCTCCCCCGGCATCATTACAGATAGCCTATAAAACGGACTGCAAAAGTAGAACAATTCTTTTTAAGAATCAAGGGGTTAAGTGAAAAAGTTTTCAGTTGGCAGCAGTTAGTTGATGTGTTATAATTCGTTTACCGTTATTCGTCTATCGTTTGCATGTTTCATGACCATACATGTTCGTCATATTAAAAAAGAAACCCGAGTATTTCTAATTTGTATTTTTTTTGAAAGTTACTAATGCTCATTTACATCATTCTCTTTAGCGTTAATTCACCGTACTGCGGGGATTACTTCTTTCTTTTGATGATCCGGCTTTGCTAATTTTATAATTTAGAGATAGATAAAAATACCGGGTGATGGTATTGAAACGGATATCCTCTATTCTGCTTCCATTAATGGTACGGTCTATATTGGTATTCTGATTCAAAATATCAAACCCTTTCAACGCGAGGGTTATCCTTCTATCCATAAAATATTGCTCAAAACCTGCGTTCAATAAAAACACATTATTATTAAATCCATCGGCCCTGCCGGCGGTGCCATTATGCTGCAATTCGCCACTTATACGGGTATTCTTGATAAATTCATAGCTAAGACTTGCACTGTTAGAGAAATTAAAATACTTATTATCAATAGTCCCCGGCTGCGAATTATTTACCCGGCTATATTGTACACTAATGTAAATGCCAGCGTTTATTTTATCATCAATATCGTAACTTAAATTTGCATTAGGCCCGAAATTGTAACGGTTAGTAACATTTTTTTCATTGTTGATAAAAGACGTACCGTGCGATACAAATAAATTAATACCATAACCCGTTCTCAAGCCCTTGATTTTTGTAGGCTGTCCAAAGTTTGTACCTGTATTGATGTAGTAGTTTCCATCTACATTAACCGGTTGCACAAACTGAATCCCGTCTCTATAAACAATACTGTTACCCACATCATCTAAGCTGTAGTTGATTAAGAAGTAACCGTTCCAGTATTTGTTATTGTCAGGACTGAATGTATTGAAATTCACAGATAAGCGATGGCTTTTTCTGGCGTCCAGATCTGGATTTCCTTCACGACGATACAATGGATTGGTATTATTTTGCACTGGTTGAAGATCATTCACTGAAGGCAAATTCACGTTTGCATTGTAATTTACCTGAAGGGTTTGATTGGTTGCACTTCTGAAATTCAAACTTAATCTCGGCAGGATGTTGTAATATTTTCTTTCAATATTATTGATGTTCGCACCAGAACTATTAAAGGCCGATGCGTCTAATCCAGTCTCCTGAAAGCCAAAACCTAAATTGTAAGTCCACTGTGTACGGTTGTAGATTAACCCTATCCGGGCAGTTTGTGTCCATGTTCTGTTGTCAAGCAGATTACTGAGATCAGGCACAACGGTATCATATGTATTATTTAAAGGATTATAACTTAAGGTTGATTGTTGTGCATTTACTTTGCCATCATTACGGATATAGGCGATATTACCATTTAATTTTTTATCAATGATTGGCCTGATATAATTAATGGCAACAGAAGTACTTCTGGATCTGTTTTCCTGGGCTGCCTGTTGATTTAAATCAGTAATATCTACACCGCCTGCACGGTAATTATTAATGATGGATTGATTTAGCCAATTAGAATTAAAGGTGTTTTGATTTCCGTTTAAACCAATAATGACAGAACCCTTTTTTAACCTGCGGGTAGCCGAAAGCTCACCAAAAAATGCAGGCGTAGAATTTCGCTGATCAAGAAACTGCTTACCGTCATTTGTTTTTCCAGCCAGATCCATCGTGGTATTAAAATCACGGCTATTGATATTGGTGGTATAATTTAAAATCGCATTAGATCGAAAAAGAAGGTCTGTTAATGAATCCGGATGGTATTCCACCTTGAAGTTGAAACGATGTGCCTGATTATCAGAGTTGCGATTTGAGATTTCGTTTGTTCTTAACACATCATCCTCATTAATATCTTGTACATTAGAAAACCGCGTTCCTAAACCCTCACTAAAGTAGGTAAAATAACTACTGCTTAATGTTAATTTATCCTTCGCGCCCCAACTATTGCTGAAATTTACACCCCCGCTATGGGTAGTCACCTCTCCCATTGCACTATTATCAAAAACTCCTGAGCCGCCGATAGTGGTTCGTCCATTATTTACGTTGATTGAAAAGCCTCCGCCACCCGGAGGGGCAAAAATATTTCCCAAATTGCCACCGGTAAAACTGCTTAAATCTTCATATTGGAAACTGGAATTACTCACATTGTTGCTCATACCTAAGACAGCAAACTGCATTTTTTTAGCAAAATGATTTGCACTCAGGTAACTGTTGTATCTTGCTGTTGTGCCACCAAACAAGTTCGCGTTACCGAACCAGCCATTCTTTTTATCTTCTTTAATGGTTAGGTTAAGTACCTTTTCCCGCTGACCATCGTCGATTCCGGTAGCTTTCGCTTCAAGGGTTTTACTATCTATTAACTGCACTTTGGCAATAACGTCAGCGGGTAAATTTTTGGTGGCTGTTTTAGGATCGGTACCGAAAAAATCTTTTCCATCTACGGTAAGTCGCGTTACTTTCTGGCCTTGCACCAGAATACTCCCATCTTTATCGATGATTACACCAGGCAGCTTTTTTAATAAGTCTTCCACAGCAGCATTGGGTTGCGTTTTATAAGCATCAGCATTAAATTCAACAGTATCTTTTTTGATCGTTGCTGTTGCATATTTACCAGCAACCGATACATCTTTCAGTGCAATAGCATCTTCCTTCAATTTTATTGTTCCCAAATCCAATCCTTTACCAATAACCGTAACTGATTTTGAAACGACGAGATATCCCATGGCTGATATCCTAATCAGATAATTTCCATCAACTATGTTACTAAATGAGAACTCCCCTGCTTTATTAGTTACTACACCAATTTTTTTAGCGGAATCTGATTTATGAGTTAAAATGATGCCCACATATTCCAATGGCACAATTGTTTTATCGTCAACAACTTTGCCAATGATGGCAGCTCCTTCTTGTGCGAAGACTTTCGTAGATAATAAGCAAAGTATGATAAGTAAATAGTTTTTCATAAAATGAAGTAATGTTTTAGTTTGTTTATGATGAGGGGTTCGGCTCATTTCAACTATAAGACGCAGGAAGAATTGAAATGTGACAACATTTTTGTTTTTTCAGGAAAAAGATTCACTAATAAACAATCCGGACAGAATTCCGATAGAATTTAACATCCTTCAAACTGATAGACATCAACATATCGGATATATTAACCACCTATAATTAATGCTATCTAAAAAAAAGGGATATGCAATTTGCACATCCCTTTTTGATATTTAGACTCATGACTCCGAACTACAGACTCATGACTAGTTTTTAGTAACGATATTCATCTGATTTAAATGGACCTTCTACTGGTACGCCTATGTAATCAGCCTGGTGTTGATCTAAAACATCTAATTCTACACCAATTTTAGCTAAGTGTAAACGCGCAACTTTCTCATCTAAATACTTAGGTAAAACGTAAACTTTGTTTTCGTATTTATCTGTGTTCGTCCAAAGTTCTAATTGAGCTAAAGTTTGGTTAGTGAATGAATTACTCATTACGAAACTTGGGTGACCAGTTGCACAACCTAAGTTAACTAAACGGCCTTCAGCCAATAAGATGATATCTTTGCCTTCGATGGTATATTTATCTACCTGTGGTTTGATTTCAACTTTAGTTGAACCATATTTTTCGTTTAACCAGGCAACATCAATTTCGTTATCAAAGTGACCAATGTTACAAACGATCGCTTTATCTTTCATCACTAAGAAATGCTCGCCACGAACGATGTCACGATTACCGGTTGTAGTGACAATGATATCCGCTTCTTTAACGGCAGTAGCGAATTTTTTAACTTCATAACCTTCCATTGCCGCTTGTAAAGCACAAATCGGATCAATTTCAGTTACGATTACACGTACACCTTGTGAACTTAAAGATTCTGCAGAACCTTTACCTACATCACCATAACCACAAACAACAGCTACTTTACCTGCCATCATTACGTCAGTAGCACGACGAATAGCATCTACTAATGACTCACGACATCCGTATTTGTTATCAAATTTAGATTTGGTTACAGAATCATTCACGTTAATTGCAGGTAAATGCAATGTTCCGTTTTTCATTCTTTCATATAAACGGTGAACACCAGTAGTAGTTTCTTCTGATAAACCTTTGATTCCAGCAATCAACTCAGGATATTTATCAAAAACCATATTGGTTAAATCGCCGCCATCATCCAAAATCATGTTTAATGGTTTTTGCTCTGCACCGAAGTGTAAAGTTTGCTCAATACACCAGTCGAATTCTTCTTCGTTTAAACCTTTCCAGGCATAAACCTGAATACCAGCAGCAGCGATTGCAGCAGCAGCATGGTCTTGTGTAGAGAAAATATTGCATGATGACCAGGTAACTTCCGCACCTAAAGCCACTAATGTCTCGATTAAAACAGCCGTTTGGATCGTCATGTGCAGACAGCCTGCAATGCGAGCACCTGCTAACGGTTGTGAAGGACCGAATTCTTCGCGTAAGCTCATCAAACCTGGCATTTCTGCTTCGGCTAATTCGATTTCTTTACGGCCCCATTCTGCCAGTGAAATGTCCTTAACTTTGTAAGGGATATAAGTTGTCTCTACTGATGACATAATTATTTGTTTTTAAATGTAATGCAAAGTTACGGCATCCCTTTGTCAAAGCCAAATATTTAAAAGAGCAACCCGGTTTATTGAATGTCAAATAGTTCAGTTCTAATCAACCAGGATTTTATTTAAGTTTCAATAGATCTCTTTAAGTTAATTTGGGTTATCTATCTTGAAATATTTAGAATTTTATTTCCACCTCCACTCGCCTGCAATGCTTAAAGGTTCTTTTAAGTTTTGTGATTCCAGGAAAGTTTTCAATTCTTCTTCTCCCTGCACATTTACAGGAATTTTTGGTGTATTAGCCAATGCATAAGTAAGCATCGCACTGTAGCGAACCGTATTCTTTAATTCCTGTTCATCAACTAAATTGAATGAATCGCCATCAGAATGATAAAATGGACCAGAATTGTTGGGCAATTTACCGCCATAGCCACCTCCAGTCGGAATGCCTTCTAACATAAAAGGTTGATGATCGCTATGTAAACCGGCACCTGCATTGAATAAGTTTTTAAAGCCTGTGTCTATTTTTACAATATCAGCACCCCAGGCCGTAAATAAATTTTTCATTTCCGCACGGGATGTTGAAAAGCCTTTTGGATCATTCGTCATATCGTAGTTCAACATAAATTTAACCTGATCCAGATTTTTATCTTTTTTAGCCTGATCGATATAGGCTTTAGAACCTAATAAACCCTGCTCCTCACCCATAAACAAAACAAATTCTACCGTACGCTTTGTTTTTAAGTTTAGCTTTTTAAAAGTCCTCGCCATATCCATAATCGCAAATGAACCGATTCCATTATCAATGGCACCAGTGGCTAAATCCCAGCTATCTAAATGCCCACCGACTACAATTTTATCTTTCGCTAATTCCATACCCTTAAAAGTAGCCACTACATTTCTGGCTTTAATTAATCCAGAAAAATTAGTCATCGCAATATGCGCCGTCTGTAATTGATTTTTTAATTTTTCCTTTAATGCCATTCCATCTTCCAGACCGATACAAACAGCCGGAATTGGAATCAGCTTTCCTGTTACAGATGCTGTTCCGGTTAACAGCACACCATTTTTAACGGTATTAATGATAATTACGCCAGTTGCGCCATATTTTGTGGCGATGGCAGTTTTCTCTGAGCGATGAAGTGATTTTGTTCCGGCAGGTGAGCCTGGTAAAACACCTAAATATATTAATGCAATTTTTCCCTTAAACTTGGCTGGATTGGCTTGATAATCAACTTCCATTCCGTTACCCGCGTCAACAATGCCACCGGTAATGTCAGCGTTAACAGGAGAATGTGCCAGCGTTACAGCTTTCATCTTTGCTAAACTGTTTTTGTCTGCGCCTATCTCTACCGTTATTGTTTTTCTGGCCCAGCTTTCTACTTCGAATGGTTGAAATTTAACATCGCAACCATAAGATTTTAATAAGTCATAAGCGTATTGTTCTGCCTTCGATCCATTTGCCGAACCGGTTAACCTGTGGCCGATAGTTTCAGTTTCATATTTAAGTGTTTGGTATGCTTTTGAGTTTTGTTGTACATCAGTGTTAATTTTAGAGAAAACATCTCCAAATTTATCCTGAGCATTAGCGAAGAGGGTACTACAAATAATTACTGTTGAGAAAAGGTATTTCATGAATAATGTTGCTGGTTTATTCGATGAAAATACAAAATTTAGGCTTAGCTATTAAGTTGTAACGTATATTTTGCAGCTAGTACTAAAACTGCTATAGATAATGGGTTCAGCTTAGTAATTAATAACTTCAATAGTCTTAGGTGCCATAGGTGGTAATATATTATTTATGCAATACCTTCTTTGGAAAAACCAATGATGCAACTACACTAATCAATAAAATACTAACGATAATAATCAGCGAATGCTGTGTAGTAAAACCTAACTTTTCCAGGTAAACGTGGCCCAACATTTTCACTCCGATAAAAGCCAGCAATACCGCCAAACCAGTTTTCAGGTAATGGAATTTATGAATAATATTTACCAGTAAAAAGAACATGGAACGCAAGCCCATGATGGCAAAAATATTAGAGAAGAATACAATATAAGGATCCTTTGTCACTGCGAAAATAGCGGGGATGGAATCTACCGCAAATAATAAATCGGTAAACTCAACAATCAACAGCACTAAGAAAAGTGGCGTTACCAGTGTTTTGTGATCAATCTTTACGAAGAAATTTTTGCCTTCATACCTTGGGTGTATTGAAAATATCTTCGAGGCCCATTTTACTACCGGATGGTTTTCAGGATCAATTTTTTCATCTTCATCTTTACTGAAAAACATTTTGACACCTGTAAAAACAAGGAAAGCACCAAAGATATAGAGAATCCATGCGAATTTAGTAATCAAAGCAGCACCCACAAAAATGAAGATGAAACGCATGATAATAGCGCCTAAAATTCCCCAGAACAGCACACGATGATAGTACTTTTCCTCTACTGCAAACGCAGAAAAGATCAGTACAATAACAAAAATATTATCAACTGATAAAGCGTATTCAATTACATATCCCGTTAGAAACTCTAAACCTAAATTCTTTTTGTAAATGTCCAGGCTGCCCTCAAAATCATTTGGAATCAAATTGATATGGTGCTGATGCTTGGTAACAATTTCCTGAAGATGGGCAAAATCTTTAATCCCGTGTAATTGATGCCCTTCAGTGAGTAATATAAAGTAAAAACCAATGGCAAAACCAACCATGATTAAGCTCATGATTCCCGCCTGTTTCAAACTCACTACATGCTCCTTACGGCTAAAAAGACCTAAGTCTAAAGCCAGAATGATGACGATAAACAGCAGAAAACCAATACTAAAAAGCAGTTCGTTACTCATTATTTTTTACGTTCGGTAGTATAAAGCACAAGTTGTTCTAAACCTGTTCTGGCTTCTCCCGCATCAAACTGACGCAGAATATCAAATGCCTCTTCCTGGTATTGTAACATCTTCTCGTTTGCATAATAAACACCCTCGTGTCCATTTACAAAATCTATAATTTGTTGAATTTTTACCGGATCATCCTGATGGTTTTTAACCAAATTAATGATTCGTTTTCGTTCAGGCTTTTCAGCACGGTTTAGCGCATAAATCAAAGGAAGTGTTACTTTCTTTTCTTTAATATCGATTCCTAAAGGCTTTCCTACATCATCGGTTCCAAAATCGAAGGTATCATCCTTGATTTGAAAAGCAATCCCAACCTTTTCGCCAAACAAGCGCATTTTTTCAATCACTTCATCATCTGCACCAGCCGAAGCCGCACCCGCAGCACAACATGAAGCAATTAGTGAAGCTGTTTTCTGACGGATAACATCAAAATAAAGCTCCTCCGAAATATCCATTTTCCGCACTTTTTCAATCTGCAACAATTCGCCTTCACTCATCTGCTTAACGGCTTCGGATACAATTTGTAACAATCTATGTTCATTATTGTTTACCGAAAGCAGCAATCCTTTCGCAAGTAAGAAATCGCCCACCAATACAGCAATTTTATTTTTCCATAGTGCGTTGATAGAGAAAAATCCACGGCGCTCATAAGCATTGTCAACCACATCGTCATGTACGAGCGTTGCAGTGTGTAATAATTCCACCAAAGCAGCCCCGCGATGGGTAGATTCAGTTATCCCACCACACAATTTAGCCGCAAAAAACACGAACATCGGTCGCATTTGTTTGCCCTTTTGTTTAACAATGTAGTGGGTAATCCTATCCAGCAACGGTGCGTCGCTATGCATAGACTCCTTAAACGTTTTTTCAAACGCTTTGATATCAGCTGCTATAGGTTTTTTTATCTGTTCGATTCCCGGCATTAAGTCGAAAAATTTTGATTGCAAACTTAAGCTAATTTCCCATAAAAAAGTAATGTATTATGAAGCATTATAATGGATTGGAAAGCAACGGCAGTAATCATTAACATCTTCCCTCCTGCTTTTGCCTATAGTCCTCGCCCTCATGCTTCAGGCTGTGGGCTATTCGGTGCAATCAGGTTTAAATAGAAAGTTTTTGCAAGTAATTCCCCTTTCAAATGGTAAATCAGAATCTTAAAAATTTACTTTCATCCTTCAAAAGTTTACATTTAAACCAATAATTTAGGATTCATGAAAGAGCGCTATAAAGTATTAATCGGTTTTTCGGTATTGATAGTCGCCGGGTATTTACTTGGACCAAAGCCAAAAAAACCAATGTATGATACTTCTCTGGCTGCTGTTCCCGAAATTCAGGATCTTGATGGCTATGTAAGTTCAATGGAGAAAGCCAATAAACTGAAGCCTGGAAATGAGGCCGAAATTATCTGGGCAGATTCCAGTCACCAACAAACAGAGTATGCGGTGGTTTATCTACACGGATTTTCTGCTTCCAAAATGGAAGGGAATCCCGTTCACCTGAATTTAGCAAAGGCATTAAATGCCAATTTATACCTGGCGCGTTTAGCAGACCATGGGATAGATACTGTAGCACCTATGCAATATTTTACTGCGGACAGACTTTGGGAAACTAGCAAGCAGGCTTATGCCATTTGTGAGAAACTAGGCAAAAAAGTGATTTTAATCGGCACTTCAACCGGAGGAACGGTTGCGCTAAAACTTGCTGCTACCTATCCAAAAATTAATAGTTTAATTCTCATGTCTCCTAATGTAGCCATAAACGATAAAAAAGCCTGGCTGTTGAATGACCCCTGGGGATTGCAAATTGCCAGGCGGGTTTTAGGTAGCGATGAACGCAAAGTAGATGGCAAAACAGAGGAAGTTAAAAAGTACTGGTATACCAATTACAGAATAGAATCTTTAGTGCAACTGCAAGAATTTGTGGAAAGCACCATGAATAAATCAGTTTTTAAAAAAGTTAAACAGCCCATGCTCTTGCTTTATTACTACAAAAATGATCTGGAGCAAGACCCTGTGGTGCGGGTAGACGCCATGCTGAAAATGTTCGCCGAATTAGGAACTCCTGATGATTTGAAACGTAAAGTTGCCATTCCAAATGCAGGAAACCATGTGTTGGGTTCTTATTTAACTTCAAAAGATTTACCCAGTGTAGAAATTGCTATTAACAGTTTTGTAGGGAGTGTTTTGAAGATCAACTTGCGAAGTCTCAAAGGCTAATGAGCGTAGAAAGACTTCGCCAGTTTTATCAAAAATCCAAATTAGTTGTTAGACTGACGAAGTTTGCCACCAAAAAACCCAACTAAAATCGTAAGTCGGATTAATTTGCGAAGTCTTAAAGATCAGCGAGCGCAGAAAGACTTCGCCAGTTTTATCAAAAATCTAAATTCGTTATAAGACTGACGAAGTTTGCCACCACAAAACCCAGCTAAACTTCGTAAGTCGGATTTACAATATTTTTCACAATCATCTCCGCATGTACCCTGGAGTTTTCAATAAAAAGCTTATGCGTATCTAAACCACCGCAAACTACGCCTGCCAGATATAAACCTTTAACGTTGGTTTCCATCGTTTCTTCGTTGTAGACAGGGCAAAGTGTTTCAGGTAAATCGATTCCGAATTTTCTTAACATAGAAAAATCAGGTTGATAGCCGGTCATGGCGATTACAAAATCATTGGGAATCGTTTTAATGCCTTCAGGTGTTTTAATATCTACTTCACCTGCTCTAATTTCAACAAGTTCTGAATTGAAGAGTGCCGTTACCTCTCCTTCTTTAATCCGGTTCTGAATATCAGGACGAACCCAATATTTTACATGCGGACCAAGGTCGCCACTGCGAATAACCATGGTTACGTTTGCACCTTTCCGGTAGGTTTCTAAAGCAGCATCTACACCAGAATTATTTGCGCCAACAACCACTACATTTTGAAAGGCATACAAGTGAGGGTCTTTATAATAGTGTGTTACTTTAGGTAAATCTTCACCAGGAACATTCATTAATAAAGGAACATCATAAAAACCTGTAGCCACTATAACATTGCTGGCAGTATAATTAGCTTTAGCGGTTTGAACTTCAAATATCCCTTCACTGTTTTTATGAATCTGATTTACCCTTTCAAACAAATTGATACTTAAATCAAACTTTTCGGCAACCCTGCGATAATATTCAACGGCTTCATTTCGGTTTGGCTTCGGATTAATGGTTACAAAAGGTGCACCACCAATCTCGAGCTTTTGAGAAGTGGAAAAGAAAGTCATGAAAACCGGATAGTTAAATAAACTATTCACCAGGGCTCCTTTCTCAATAATGAGATAACTTAAGCCTGCTTGTTTTGCCTCAATAGCGCAAGCCATGCCAATCGGTCCGGCGCCAATAATGATAATATCGTACTTGTTTTGATTTTTCATTTATGCTTTATCTATCGAAAGAGATTGCTTCGTGCCTCAGCAATGACGATAGCTTAAACTTTCATTGCTTTACTAAAATCTAACCACCTGAGACATTTAATATCATATAGGCTTAACGTATAAAATAAAGGATAGTGGTTTAAGAACTTTTAAGTTTCAAAACTAATTAAACTTTCATCGCCTTACTTGGGCAAGCAAAATCCGTTCTTTTCAAACCCGTATTTTTGATCGCTCCGTAACCACCGGCAATATCAACTACATTTTCGACACCACGAGATTTTAAGATAGAAGCAGCAATCATAGAGCGGTAACCACCAGCGCAATGAACATAATAAGTAGCTTTTGGATTAATTTCTCCCATCCAGTCATTAATGAAATCAAGCGGACGGCTTAAAGTAAAATCTAAATGTTCTGATTCATATTCGCCAGGCTTACGCACGTCAATTGCAATTACTTCTCCTGCATTGGCTACTTCTTCAAAAGCATCTGCAGATATAGATTCGATGGTATCGATTTCTTTTCCTGCATCTGTCCAGCGCACGAAACCACCCTCCAAATAACCAATAGTGCTATCGTAACCTACGCGTGTTAAACGGGTGATGGTTTCTTCTTCTTTCCCTTCATCTGTTATTAGCAGAATCGGTTGCTGAAGATCGGTAATCAATGCACCAACCCAAGGTGCAAACTGTCCGTTTAGACCGATATTAATGGAGTTAGGAATAAATCCTTTCGCAAAAAGCTGTGGATCACGGGTATCCAAAATGATCGCTCCAGTATGGTTAGCAGTATCTTCAAAAGCCTGTGGTGTAAAAGCATTTAAACCTTTTTCGTAAACATCATCAATACTTTCTACGCCACCTTTATTTATGGCTGCATTTTTAGCAAAATATTGTGGAGGAGGCATAATGCCATCTGTTACTTCTTTTATAAATTGTTCTTTCGTTTCGGCTTTAAGTGCATAATTTACCTGCTTTTGGTGTCCTAAAGAATCAAAAGTCTCTTTACTCATGCTTTTGCCACAAGCCGAACCTGCGCCATGCGCCGGATAAACAATTACATCATCGGCCAAGGGTTTAATTTTTTCATTTAACGAATCGTAAAGCATTCCAGCTAAATCTTCCATAGTTAAATTGCCTTTTTGTGCTAAATCCGGCCGACCGACATCACCAATAAAAAGCGTATCACCACTGAAAATACAGTGGTCTTTTCCATTCTCATCTGTTAATAAATAAGTGGTAGATTCTAAGGTATGGCCTGGTGTGTGTAAGGCCGTGATGGTAAGTGCTCCGATTTTAAATTGTTCGCCATCCTTAGCAATATGAGATTCAAACCCGGTTTTAGCCGTTGGTCCGTAGATAATTTTTGCCCCCGATTTTTCTGCTAAATCTACATGCCCTGAAACGAAGTCGGCATGAAAATGAGTTTCAAAAATATATTTAATAGTTGCGCCAGCTTTTTCTGCTTTCTTTAAATAAGTCGCAACCTCTCTTAAAGGATCTATAATCGCAGCCTCACCGTTGCTTTCGATATAGTAAGCAGCTTCCGCTAAACAACCTGTATATATTTGTTCTATTTTCATATTTTCTTATCTCCGTCACCCTTAATTTATTCAAGGGTCTTATTGAATAGATGCTGAATCAAGTTCAGCATGACGGATATGCAAAACAAAAATAGCGCTAAATAATTATAACCGAAATGATGACAGTCATAATTGCAGAAGTTTTACTTAAACGAACAAAGCTGATTGTAGCGAATAAACCTCGCAGGTTTTAAGGCAAATAATTTCTGTCTAACCTCATAGGTTTTGCTTATCAATCCTTCGTTAATTCTCCACGTAAAGATTCGTCTATGAGCTTGCGACTTTGTTCTAGTGGTAAACCAAGCCCAAGAACGAACATTAATTTCGTAACTGCAGATTCGAAGGTTAGATCGTAGCCACTGATAATACCCATTTTCAGCAATTCCCGACTGGTTTCGTACCTACCTAAGTGGACGGATCCTTTCTTACATTGAGATATATCGATAATAATCTTCCCACTTAAAATAGCTTGACGAAGCGCATCCAAAAACCATTGTGCTGTAGTTGTATTTCCAGAGCCAAAGGTTTCCAGAATAATGGCATCAACTTTTGAATCGGTGATGGCTAAAACAGCTTGCGGCGTAATACCAGGATAGAGCTTCAAAACGCCAATGTTTGAATTGAAGTTAGTGTGCAAAGTCAGTTTACCTTCAGGCGCTTTTAATACATAATTGGTATGAAATTGAAGGTGAACACCAGCCTCAGCTAATACCGGATAATTTGGTGACCGGAAAGCCTCAAATTTTTCGCTATTGTATTTTATTGAGCGGTTTCCACGAAACAACTGCGAATCAAAATAGATACAAACTTCCGGGAAGAGTGATTTACTATTTTCTTTAGTGGCAGCGATCTCTAATGCAGTAATAAGGTTTTCTTTAGCATCAGTTCTAATTTCTCCAATTGGCAATTGCGAGCCTGTTAAAATCACTGCTTTGCCGAGGTTTTCGAGCATAAAACTTAGTGCTGAAGCGGTAAAGGCCATCGTATCAGAACCATGAAGAATTACAAAACCATCATAAAGATCATATTGGTTATAAATCAGTTCCGCTAAAGTTTTCCAGATCTCCGGATCCATGTTTGATGAATCTAAAACCGGATTAAAAGAATGCACATCTAAATGATAATCTAACCGACTTAATTCTGGTACGTTTTCTTTAATTTGTTCGAAATTAAAAGGAATTAACATTCCATTTGTAGGGTCGTTCACCATACCGATCGTTCCACCGGTATAAATAATTAGGATTTTAGTCATTTGGTTGGTTTGATTGCTCTACACAAAGAAACTAAAAGAATTTCATTTTACCGGGCAAATAAATGATAAAAATCAGATAATCCGGCTATTTCGATTTAGTTAATTATCATTTTGATAATAAATGTTGAAATAACGTTTAAGGTTAAATTAAGATTTGCAACCCCCTACTTTGCTGTAGATGTTTGAAAAAGCAATCATTAAAGTCTTAAACCCCAAATATTGTTTTCGAATTTTCTGTAGTAACATTTGCAATTTCTTCTATAGAAACGCCATAAATATCGGCCAGTTTTTCAGCTATATAAATCAGATAACTACTTTCATTGGGTTTACCTCGAAAAGGAACCGGCGCAAGGTAAGGCGAATCAGTTTCCAGCACCAGATTTTGCAATGGAATTTCACTCAACACGCCATCTAATCCTGCTTTTTTATACGTCACTACACCACCAATTCCTAAATAAAAGTTCAGATCAATGGCTTGTCTTGCCTGTTTAACATTTCCTGTAAAACAATGAAATATGCCCCGCAATTTTTCATCACGTTCACTTTCCAGCACTTCAAATACTTCTTCAAATGCTTCACGACAATGAATTACAATAGGTAAACCTAAATCTTTCGCCCAGGCAATTTGCTTGCGAAAAGCATCTTGCTGAATGGCCAAAGTCGTTTTATCCCAATATAAATCAATGCCGATTTCACCAATGGCATAAATTTTTCGATTTGGAATACTATTATAAATTTCATCCAATACAGCTAAATAATCTTCCTTTACATCACAAGGATGGAGGCCTGCCATAGCAAAACAGTTTTCTGGATATTTTTTTACCAGATCATCAATCATTGCGATTGATTTTACATCAACATTTGGCAAGAATAACCTATTCACATTGTTTTCAAAACAACGCTCTATTAACTGGGCTTGCTTTTCAACATCTTGCTCGTAATATAAATGGGTATGGGTATCAGTGAATATCATATTAAGTATTAAGTCTGGCAAGAGGTTAAACTTTTTTCTCTGATTTTGCTTTTTTAGGTTTTTTAATTTCTACAGGCTCAGTTTCAAACTTATGCCCATCGAATTCCATTTCCTTTTTCAAAAACTTTCCGGTTAAGCTGATCGGATTTTGAATCAAGCCTTCTGGCGTTCCTTCAAATAAGATTCTTCCACCCCCAGCTCCACCTTCTTCTCCCAGATCAATCACCCAATCTGCAACTTTAACCACATCTAAATTGTGTTCGATCACCAGAATCGTATTTCCTTTTTCTACCAATTCTTGTAATACCCCTAAAAGTACGTTGATGTCTTCAAAATGTAGTCCTGTGGTTGGCTCATCAAGAATATAGAAAGTTTTTCCGGTATCTTTTTTCGAAAGTTCGGTAGCCAGTTTCACACGTTGCGCCTCGCCACCTGATAAAGTAACCGATGATTGCCCCAAAGTGATGTAACCTAAACCTACATCTTTCAGGGTTTTAATTTTTCTGTATATAATCGGGATATTTTCAAAGAAAACGCAGGCATCTTCAATACTCATATCCAGCACATCACTAATTGATTTTCCTCTAAAACGAACTTCTAAAGTTTCACGATTATATCTTCTACCACCACACTCCTCGCAAGGAACCTGTACATCAGGCAAGAAATTCATTTCAATCACTTTCAAACCAGCACCCTGACAGGTTTCACATCTTCCGCCTTTTACATTGAAAGAAAAGCGCCCAGGTTTATATCCCCGAATTTTCGCCTCTGGTAACTGAACAAAAAGGTTCCTGATATCAGAGAAAACGCCTGTATAAGTAGAAGGATTAGAACGTGGTGTTCTGCCGATAGGTGCCTGATCAATCTCAATCACTTTATCAATTTCCTTTAAACCTGTAATCTTCTCATACGGCAAAGGCACTTTCTTCGCTCTAAAAAAATGGTGATTCAGAATCGGATATAAGGTTTCAGTAATTAAACTTGATTTACCTGAACCTGAAACTCCGGTAACGGCAATGAACTTACCTAATGGAAAATCAACAGAAACTTCTTTTAAATTATGGCCGGTAGCTTTAGTAATAGATAATTTATGACCATTGCCTTTTCTACGAACCTTTGGTGTTTCAATTTTTTTGTTTCCATTTAAGTAAGCCGCGGTTAAAGTATTTGATTTTAAAATTTGTGCTGCTGTTCCCTCTGCAACTACAGTTCCACCGTGAATACCTGCTCCCGGACCAACATCAATTACCCAATCAGCTTCCAGAATCATGTCCTTATCATGTTCCACTACTAAGACAGTGTTCCCCAAATCACGAAGATTTTTCAGGGCATTTATTAACCTTTCGTTATCACGTTGGTGTAAACCTATACTTGGTTCATCAAGAATGTACATTACATTCATCAATTGTGAACCAATTTGCGTAGCAAGGCGAATTCGTTGTGCCTCGCCACCAGAAAGTGTACGTGCGGTTCTATCTAATGTTAAATAGGTTAAGCCTACATCCGTTAAAAAACCAATCCGGGCTTTAATTTCTTTTAAAATTTCTTTTGCAATGATGTTCTGGCGATCAGAAAGGCGTTCATCAACATGCTCAAACCATTTAAACAGGTTATTGATATCCATAGATGAAAGCTCAAAAATATTTTTCCCATCTACTTTAAAGTGGAGACTTTCTTTTTTCAAACGGGCACCATGGCATTCAGGGCATGTTTTTAACTTGCGGAAAGCATCCATATCATCAGATGCAGACTCACTTCGCTTTTCGTTCTGCTCTTCCAGCATTTTAATGATACCATCAAAAGTAATATTATAGTTTTGAACGTTCCATTTATTGTATTCAACTTCTACTTTAATCAGATCTGGTGAGCCATTTAAAATAATATTGATGACTTCATCACTTAATTTTTCAATCGGCGTAGATAAAGAGAAACTGTATTTTTTGGCCAATGATTTCAATACCTGGAACATCCAAATATCCCGATATTCGCCTAATGGCGCCAAGCCACCATTCAAAATACTCAGTTTAGGATTTGGCATTACGGATTCCTTATCAACCACAAAAATATAACCTAAACCATCGCAACGGTCGCACGCTCCATAAGGGGAATTGAACGAGAAACTATTCGGTTGTGGTTCATCGTAAGAAATCCCCGTAGTTGGGCACATTAAAAACTTACTAAAGTGGGCAACATGATTATCCTTATCACTAATTTTAATCACACCTTTACCCATTTTCATAGCCGTTTGAACGGAATCCAACAAACGCTTTTTATCTTTATCATCAACAATCAGGCGATCGATAACCACTTCAATATCATGAATTTTATAACGATCGACCTGCATTTTCGCCGTGATATCTTTAATTTCTCCATCTACACGAACCTTTACATAGCCTTGCTTACGGATTTGTTCGAAGAGTTCACGGTAATGTCCCTTCCTCCCTTTTACTACAGGCGCCAGGATATTTACGGCCATGCCGTCGAACTTATTAAAAATGTTTTGCAGAATCTGATCTTCGCTCATGCGCTCCATCTTCTCTCCGGTATTGTATGAAAAAGCATCCGCTACACGGGCATACAATAGGCGCATAAAATCGTAAATTTCCGTAATGGTACCAACAGTTGAACGTGGGTTTTTACTGGTTGTTTTTTGTTCAATGGCAATTACAGGGCTTAAACCTGAAACCTTATCTACATCCGGGCGTTCCATGCCACCCATAAACTGGCGGCTGTAAGCACTAAATGTTTCCATATAGCGTCGCTGGCCTTCGGCATAAATGGTATCAAAAGCCAAAGAAGATTTCCCGCTACCACTTAAACCGGTAATTACTACTAGCTGGTTGCGGGGAAAACTTACATCTATATTTTTTAAATTATGTACCCTCGCACCATATACTTCTACATCTTTTTGCTCGCCGAGGTCGATAGATTTATTGCTCATATTTTATTTAAAGGTTGAGGAAAAATTCAGCTTATAAAATAGCCGGATTTCAATCCGCAAAAATGCTAAAAATTTTATCAAAATGAAAGTGTAACTCAAACTGTATTAAGGATTAATTGTCATAATGTCTGCTTCTATTGCGAAGGAAACCAGATGATAAACCGAAACGTAAATAACCGTAATGATCCTGAAAATAGATGTTGTAATTATCTTCGCCATAATAACCGACTGCAGCCATTAAAAAGACATTATTCATAAATGGAAGACTATAATTAAAATTTATTTCAGCATTTAACCGCTTTTGAAGATTTGCCAAATTCTTTGCAGGAATTTTATTTACCGCATAAGATATCTCTGTATTTAAACGCCAGGTTTCTTTCTCGGTTTTAACTTTCGGTTTATTTCTTGCATTTCTTTCTATCTGACCATATTTTCGCCAGGAGAAATTGTACAAGAGCCTAGTAAATCCAAAGCCCATATCCAGCGCAGGTTCATACCTGAAAAACTTATACCACTGTAAACCTAAACGATGATTGAAAGAATAATAACTTTCATCAGTATTTATTTCCGTTAAATGTCCGAAACGATAAGATGCCGTTAAATAATTGGCATTGAAATTTCCCGTTAGCGTATTTATTGTACCATTGGTATTTAAAGCATCCTGATCCTGGCCATTAGAATGATGAGTAAAAGCAAGTTCTCCATATTGATAATTTTCCGGGTTGGCATTTAGCCTTGCATATAAGGCACCGCCGAGGCGATAGCTCGGCGTACGCACACCGGCAGAAAACTCATTTCTTACCCGAACCGTAAAATCTGGAATAATAGCAAAAGCAATCGGAGATCGATAACTTCCCAATAACATATATGTAGTGGTGAGGCGCCCATTAATAACATACTTAGAAGGAGCACCTAATTCTCCGGCTGGAGCAGTATAAGAAAAATCAGCATTTTCTTTGTAGAGATTTATATATTCATTATTGGCAGATTCTTTTTTAATGATAAGGGAATCTTGCGCAAGCAGATGAAAAAACAGAAAAGAAAAAGCAAGCGTTAACAAAGTTTTCATCATACCATATAAACGCTGGGAGATGATTGATGGTTTTGTAACAGCATATATAATTAGCAATTTTAACAGTTACTAACTTAATATCATTGGCGCTATTAAAATTAGTAACTTTACTAAAGCTATAGAACAAAGCTTAAATTACCATTCCACCGTTGTCCCATTCTCTGTTGGGTGACCAGTGCAAACCAGCACCCTGCCCCTTTCAATTTCTTCATCAGTAAGCACTTCGTTATAATCCATCCGAACATTACCCTTTGTACAAGTGGCTACGCAGGTACTACATACGCCTCCTCTACAACTATATGGGAGTTTGATTTTATGTTCAAGGGCAACATCTAAAATTCTTTTTGGCCATGGAACTGCCAGATTATAAGTTTCGCCATTGAAATTCAGGATGACCGAATAAGTGTTTTTATCGACAACTTTTTCAGAGCTATCATCTTCATCCATTTCATCTTCTGGTAAAACGAAAGTTTCTCTTTTAATCTGTTTTAAATCGAAGCCCATTCCTAACAAAGTAATCCTGCATAAATCCATATAAATGATTGGTCCGCAGGTATAGAATAGCGCATGTTCGTGATCGAAATGTAAATGTGTTTTAATTAATTGCTCGATGTAAAATTTGTTTAAGCGGGCAGTCATAAGGTTTTTACTATTGCTAAAAATCCACACGATCTTTAATCTTTCTGGGTACCGTGCCTGCCATTCTAATAGCTCATTATAAAATAAGGCATCTTCCTTTGATCTGTTACTATACACCAGTGTGATTAATGAATTTTTCTCTCTTACCAATGCTGTTTTTAGAATGGAAAACAAAGGTGTAATGCCTACTCCAGCTGCAAACAGAAAAAGATCCCGTTCCACATATTCATCAGGCAAATAACTGAATAATCCTTGGGGCTCCTGTGCAAACAACACATCATTTACAGCGGTTCTATGATGCAAAAATCTGGAGATTTCTCCGTTCTCCACTCGTTTAACGGTAATGGCCAGCGGTTCATCCACATCAGGCGAACTGCTGAATGAATACGATCTACGGACTTCTCTATTTTTTCCTTCAAAAACCAATGAAACAAACTGACCTGCCAGATATTCGGGATATGACTGATCTACTTCTTCGAATTGAAAAGTGATGTTATCGCCTGGTTGATTAATTATTTTATTAATGCGAAGTTTAAACATGGAACAAAGAAAAGGATTAAAGCGGAAAGACCAAAGCTGAAAGATTAAAGTGGAAAGACTAAAGCAGAAAGCGTTTATATCCCATTATCAGCAAAAGCTATTCATCTGTGCAATTTACCTGAAATAAAAAAAACGTCCCGATTGCTCGGGACGCCTTACCAAATGCTTGTCTTTATCCTTAATTATATTAATTGGCGTTGTAAGCCAATAGCACACGCTTTTTTTGATATCCGTAGCGTTTCGGATGTTCTACAATCTGTTTCATCGAAATCACCTGATAAACATAGCGACCAGTTTCCCGGTTTAGCCTCATTTTATAATAGTTATCCTGATTTTGATTGTTAATTTGTTTGCGTAAACGGCCATCACCTACATTATAAGCCGCAGCCACTAATGTCCAGCTTTCCAAACCTTTATACATTTCTTTAATGTATTTACAGGCTGCGATAGTTGATTTACGCAGATTATAACGTTCATCAACCTGATCATTCACTTTTAGGCCATATGATCGAGCTGTACCCGGCATAAACTGCCATATTCCGGCTGCACCTTTTGGAGATACACCAGCCGCCATTCCAGATTCAACCAAAGCTAAATACTTAAAATCATTAGGAATTCCATAAGCAGCAAGAATAGGCTCTATTACAGGAAACCATTCTTTTGCCTTTTTATGCAAACGATTCGTTTGCGTATTGCCGTAAGTGTGTGCAGCAAGGATTTTTTTCATTTTGCGTTCCACCTTTTTATCGCCTAAAGGCAGAGTTTCATCAGCAAAATTCAACTGAGCCATTAAAGATTGTGGCTTAACCTCTTTTTTTTCAACTTTCAGGCTATCAGTTGTTGGTATTGTAGTGTGTAATTGTTCTTTTTTTAAAAGACTTTTTTGTGCTAAGGGCATTTGGTAAGCGAACACTTTTGCCAAAATAAATAGTGTAACCACTACCGCAATTGGTACGATGTGTTTCTTTAACATTTTCCTCCTTTTTTTGGTGAACTTATATAAAAACGTCGGCAAAGCTAAAAAATAATAAGCACATTATCAAACAGTTACGCAATTAACCCTAAGAAACGGCCTCTAAAGCGCTTTAAACGTGGGTTTTAGATTTTGAATTTTAAGTGGTATTACCTATATTAGAGGCTATTTTTTTGCCTGATTTTTCAGCCACTCAATATTGCAATATTCACCAATTTTTCATAAATTTGCAGCCCGCATTTCAGGATGCGGTTAAAAGCGTATCATGATAAATAAAAACAACAGGAACAGTCGGGATGACAAGTCCAAACCGGGTAGCCGGAAAACTGATGGCAGAAGTAATTCAGCCGGATCTGACAGAAAAAGATCAGACGACAGAGACAACAAATTCAATAAATCATCCGATTCAAAAGATAACTTCAGACCTAGAAGTTCAGAGGGCAAAGATTTTAAATCAAAATCATTTAGCGATAGAAAAGATTCAAGACCAAGAACAGGCGGACGAGATTTCAAATCAAAAGATGCAGAACCTCAAAGCTTTAAATTTGGAGATCGTGAATTTAAATCTAAAGATTCGGGTGCAAAATCAGAAGATCGTGGTTTTAAATCAAGAGAAGGCGGTTCTAGAGATTACAAATCAAGAACTGGTGACCGTGACTTTAAATCAAAAGATGGTGGATCTAGAGATTATAAACCAAGAACAGGAGATCGTGATTTTAAATCAAAAGATGGTGGATCGCGAGATTACAAACCAAGAACGGGTGATAGAGACTTTAAATCAAAAGATGGTGGAGCAAGAGATTATAAACCAAGAACGGGTGATAGAGACTTCAAGTCTAAGGATGGAGATTCGAGAGATTTTAAACCGAGAACTGGCGACAGGGATTTTAAATCAAGAGGCGGAGATCGTGACTTCAAACCTAGAGAAGGCGGATACAGAGATTACAAATCAAGAGGCGAAAGAACTGATGACTTTAAGCCAAGTGCTGGAAGTTCAAGAGATGTAAAACCTAGAGAACCAAGAGAAGGCGACACTCGTCCGTTTAGAAAGCGCGAAGAGACACAACCAAGAGATACTGAATTTAACCGCCCGGAGCGAACTGTTATTGCTCCTGCGCGCAAAACAAATGAAGATAAAGGCTTAATTCGCCTAAACAGATATATTTCCAATGCAGGGATTTGCTCACGCCGTAAGGCTGATGAGCTAATTGCTGCTGGCGTAGTTACAGTAAATGGCGAAGCTGTTACTGAGTTAGGTCATAAAGTAGATCCTTCAAAAGATCTTGTTCGCTACAATGGCGAGCTACTTAAGCGTGAGAAAAAGGTTTACGTATTGCTTAACAAACCAAAAGACTACATTACCACTACAGATGATCCGCAGGAACGCCGTACGGTAATGCAATTGGTTGATAAGGCTAGTCGCGAACGGATATATCCTGTTGGCCGCCTGGATCGTAATACAACAGGATTATTGTTGATGACGAATGATGGTGAACTGGCTGATAAATTATCTCATCCGAAAAATGGGATTACTAAAATTTACAATGTTGAGCTTGATAAAGCCTTATCACAGGGTGATTTAAATAAAATTGCTTTCGGTTTGGAGCTTGAAGATGGATTGATTAAACCTGATAACATTTCTTATGTATCGGGTGGAACAAAAAAAGAGATCGGTATTCAGATTCACAGTGGTAAAAACAGGATTGTACGTCGTATTTTCGAACATTTAGGTTATAGCGTAGATAAGTTAGACCGCGTGGTTTATGGTAATTTAACAAAAAAAGATTTGCCTCGTGGCAGATGGCGTTATTTAGAAGATCATGAATTGATCCAGATTAAACACTTAATTAAATAGTTGAAAAGGCAATCGAAAGGTTGCCTTTTTTGTTTCCTTGAAATTAATTTAAGAATCACCTCAACAAATTTTTCTCATATTTGTTGGTAAAGCAGATCACCATATGAAAAAATATATCGGAATATTCTTAATGTCATTATTATCAACCATTGCAATTGCACAGCAAAATCACTATAATTTAGTTATCGGCACTTATACAGCTCCAGGTAAAAGTGAAGGAATTTACACTTACGATTTTGATTCCAACACAGGGAATACAAAGTTAAAAGTCATCACAAAAGGCATTGCCAACCCAAGTTACCTCGCAATTTCTCCAGATAAAAAATACGCATATGCTGTAAATGAAACTGGCGAAACAAGCACTGTTACTGCTTTTAAATATGATGCGGTAACAGGAATTTTAACCTTTCTAAATAAAGTGAATAGCCATGGAGCAGATCCATGTTTCATTACCGCTGACGAGAAAAACGTTCTCGTAGCCAATTATTCTGGCGGCAGTTTGTCTGTATTTTCCCGCAAGGCAGATGGGACGTTAAGCGAAGCCATTCAGGTAATTCAACACACCGGAAAAAGTATTGACCCTAAAGGCAGACAAAAGAGCGCCCATGTACATATGGTTAAATTTACACCAGATCATCAATATTTAGTAGTAAATGACTTAGGAGAAGACCAGACTTACATTTACAGCTATAATCAAACTGGAAAGGATAAAACTCTTGTTGAAAAATCGATTATTAAAACCAATGCCGGTACAGGTCCAAGACATATTACTTTTAGCCCGAATGGGAAATTTGCTTACCTGGTTCATGAATTTAACGGGAGCATTACTGCATTTGGTTATTTAAATGGCAACTTAACCATGTTACAGGAAATCGGAACTACCGCTAAAGATTTTAAAGGCGCTATTGATGCCGCTGATATCCATGTTTCTGCAGATGGAAAATTTTTATATGAAACCAACAGGGGTGATGCCAATAGCATTTCTGCCTTTTCTATTCTTCCAAATGGCAAACTTAAATTTATAGAAACATTAAGTACTTTAGGTAAAGGACCAAGAAATTTTACCATTGATCCTAGTGGAAAATTTCTTTTAGTAGGCCATCAGTATACCAATAACATTGTGATTTTTAATAGAGACGTTAAAACAGGTAAATTAATGGATAGCGGAAAAAGGATTGATGTTGGCGCACCAGTTTGTTTGGTGTTTGATAAATAAGATTGTTCATTTCTAGTCATATTGCTATTAAATAAATAGCAGATACCTATTTAAAGATAGATCCTGAATCGAATTCAGGAAGAGGACCGTTCATAGTTGGTGCGCTAAGACAAATAAATAATAGATTTATAAAATGCTGTCTATGAACGATCGCTATAGCCACCCCGTCATCCGGAACTTGATTAAGGACCTTTTAATACTTTATATTCCTTTTTTACAAAAAAGACCTGCTTTTCAGCAAGTCTTTCTATATATTTTTTCGTAAAAACTAAGCAGGTTCTGCAACCTTAACCACATTACGATAAGGGAATGAATTACAAATATGACGACGGGCGAAACGGCCGGGAGAATCTGCATTAACTAATTTGATGTAAATGGCTCTTGGCACATCAAAGTATTCATAAGCACTTCCATCAAAAAACTGGATATTTAAAACCGATTGTTTGTACTCAAAATCTAAAATATTAGAATTTGTAATCGTTTGTGTATAAGTCTCGATATTTTGCTCACGTGTTTCTGGTGCAATACTAACGAGGAAATGGTAAGCTTCTATAATGTCTTTACTTCTTGCCTCTGCCGCTAATTTTTCTTCCTCCACCTGGAATTTATCAGGATGATATTCTTTCATCAGGGTGCGGTAAACTGACTTAAGCGCTGCAAGCTCGGCCGTTTTATCTACGTTCAAAAGCTTTCTATAATCTACTATCTTTTTCATTTGGCGCAAAGGTACGATTTATAATGATTTGATTTTGAGAAAGTTTAATTTGATAATGATTTCTTTATAAGAATCTTACACACTGAATATTAATCAAAATATTTTTATTCCTATATCGAATATTTCTGAAAATTGTAATCATAAAAAAAGTCGCCGGGTAAACCGACGACTCAATATCTTTTTGTTAATATAATTTAGTTATGATGCTGCAAGGAATTTTCTATCACTTCTTTATAAAACTCCACATAAGACGGCAGAATCTTTTTCAGATCAAAATCCTGTGCTCTTGTAAATGCGTTGTCTTTAAACTGCTTTAAAGTTGCATCGTCTTTTAAAATGGATATGGCATTTGCCGCCATCGATTCCACATCACCAACATTACTCATATAACCACAAAAACCATCTACATTTAATTCTGGCAAACCACCAGCGTTGGTAGTAATTGCAGGCACTTTACAAGCCATGGCTTCTAATGCGGCTAGGCCAAAGCTTTCCGATTCTGAAGGCATTAGGAACAAATCTGAAACAGACAAAATTTCTTCTACAGCATCTTGCTTCCCTAAGAAACGTACATTTTCTCCAATATTTAAACTTCTACAAAGCTGTTCATCATAAGCACGTTCTGGCCCATCACCCACCATTAATAATTTTGATGGAATCACAGCCTGTACCTTTTCAAAAATCCTAATTACATCAGCTGTTCGTTTTACTTTCCTAAAGTTGGAGGTATGAATCAGAATTCGCTCATTGTTTGGTGCAATGGCCTTCTTAAAATGATCCTTAGCCTGTAAACTGAAGCGGTTAAAATCAATAAAATTAGGAATTACCTTAATCTCTTTCTTAATTTCAAAATGGCTATAGGTATCTTCTTTTAAATCATCAGAAACCGTAGTTACGCCATCGCTTTGGTTAATGGAAAAAGTAACTACCGGCTTGTAAGTTGGATCTTTACCAACCAAGGTAATATCTGTTCCGTGCAAAGTAGTCACAACAGGGATATGAATGCCATAACTCGCCAAAATCTGTTTGGCCATAAAAGCTGCAGAAGCATGTGGAATGGCATAATGTACGTGAAGAACATCCAATTTCTCGAAACGAACCACATCTACGAGCTTGCTGGCTAGCGCCGATTCATATGGTGCATAATTAAAAAGTGGATAATCCCTTACTGATACTTCATGATAAAATAAATTTGCAGAGAAAAAATCCAGTCTGGCTGGTTGGCTATATGTGATAAAATGAACCTGGTGCCCTTCATTTGCAAGTGCTTTTCCAAGCTCAGTTGCAACTACCCCACTACCGCCAAAGGTTGGGTAGCAAACAATTCCTATCTTCATTTATAAATGCGTTGTTGTTGCCACAAATGTAGCCGATTTGGATGTATAATGCATGTCGGAATATTGCAATAAAAAGGAGATAATTTATAGAGATGCGTATTAATTTTACGACTGATTATTTTAGGGATTAAATGATGATTGGAAAAAATAGGGCCGCAGATTCGCAGATTATTTTATAGAGTAATAGAGAGATGATTCCATTATAATATTACTATTTTGTTTTAATTACTCTTTTATGCTGTAATGATTTTTCATCAAAGTTAATAATCAATGCAATTTTAAGCTTCGATATTGTTAAGTAATTTAAAACCTGCGCAAAATGCTCATCAATAATTCCCTTACATGATTTGACCTTAAGAATTATCTTATCATCAATCACGAAATCGGCATAAAACTTATGCTTTAATATAATATCTTTATAATGAACAACAAATTCCTTTTCTCTTTGAAACTTAATACCTCTGGACACCAATTCATATTCGAAAGCATCTTTATAAACAATTTCAGAAAATCCTTTACCTAAAATCCTGTGGATTTCCATTGCTATACCTATCAAAATATAGCATTCATCTTGAAAAGGATAATCATCTACATCAAATAAATACTCATATTAAAATAATTTTAATAATCTGCGAATCTGCGGCCATTTTAAACGGAGAACTGCCCTCCTATCCTTGAAGCCTATAAAACCCTGTAAGAAATATCAACCCTAATAACCTGCGGTATACTTTACTTGAGGTTTCTCATCTCTTCCTTAATCACCAGGAAAAGTTCATTTGGCCTTTGGGTACCTATAAAATATTCCAGACCATCCCGATCAGTTAAGACAACGGCATCTTTGCCTGAAGAATAAAAGCGAATGGTCCCTTTTGTATGTAGGTTATACACCGGATTATTAAAGAAATAGCGACTGTAAGTGGCCTTACGCACATCAACAATGCTATTTAAATCTATTTTCACGCGCTTTGTTGTCCACAAACCATCCAGAATCATGCTGCCATTGTCTACAACAATTTTGTATTGAATCAGAAAGAGCAGCAACATGGAAACACCGATAATTCCAAAGCCAACTACCAAAAAAAGATCTTGCGTATTATCACGGTCGCGCTCGTAAACATAGGCTGCAAAGCAGAATGCGGCCATAATTAATCTGATGAAAATGCGAACATAATCCCGACCAATGTACTGTTTTTCGATATAGGCGTATTTACTTTCCACTGATTAATTTTCGAGTTCGAATATAGCAACTTTTTTTGTTGCAGTAGTTAATTTATATCGATTATCCTGTCGCATTCCTGCAATCCAAATAATATCTCCATTACCATTGATCAGGATAGGCGTACTATGCTTGACGTGTACAGGAACTTTCTCATTAATAAAAAAATCACTTACTTTTTTAAACATATGCATTCCTAACGGAATAAATTTATCTCCATTTTGCCATTTTCTTACCACTAAAGGGAAAATGAGTTGATCTGCATTTACGAAAGCCTTGGCTACATTCATTTCAAATTTTGTTACCGTGCTATATTCTAAGGAAATGGTATGCCCGCCAAAACTAATTTTTTTTGTGGCAGGATGCATAAACTCATTTAGAAGGCTATCTGTATTCTTCTCAATAATGACTAAATCGTTTCGGTTAATAATGGCTTGATGGGTAGAGCTGAAAAAATGCGTTCCGCTTAAGGCTGTTAAACTCATTATAATCTCTTCTACCACATGCTCCGTAAAATGATAAGGCTTAAGCAATTCATATAAAAGGAGTTTTTGAGGATTTAATTTAGCGATCTCATCCAGGGCAATATACAGGCCATCCGTCTTTCTTATTAAAATTTTGACCTGCAATTTAGCCACTTCCAGTTCCAGGAGATTTTCCAGCTCGGCAAAGCGGGCTATATTATCTGCAAAGGTTTTTTCGAGGTTTGGATTAATTTCCTTCAAATGCGGAATCACCTGTAGCCGAAGTTTATTCCGGGTATAATGTGGGCTTAAATTAGAACTGTCTTCCACAAAGGAAATATTTTCTTCAGTTACAATACTTTCAATCTGCTCGCTATTTAAAAAGAGCAATGGACGAATCAAATGATTTCTTTTTGGTAAGATACCATGCAAACCACTGATACCTGTTCCACGAATGAGATTCATCATTACCGTCTCAATGGCATCATTCTGGTGATGGGCCAAAGCAATATAATCGTATTGATGTGTAGCTCTTATTTCTTCAAACCAGGCATAACGCAAATCACGGGCAGCCATCTGCGTAGAAATTTTATTTTCAACAGCATATTTTTTAGTATCAAAATGCGTTATATAAAATGGAAGATCAAGGGTTTCAGCAAGAATTTTTACAAAATTTTCATCTCGCTGCGCCTCATCCGCCCGGAGATTAAAATTACAATGTGCCACGCCAATATTAACGCCTATTGCCTTAAAGAGATGCAACATTAATACAGAATCTTTTCCTCCGCTAACGGCTAAAAGAATCTTGTTACCATTGGCAAACAACTTGTGTTGCTGAATAAAATCCTGAAATTGAGATAAGGGTAACATCCACCAAAAATATTTAATTTTAACTGGTATTCCGAACGTTCGGAACAAAAAACTAACTTTGTAGGGTGCAAAAAATATTTGTTTTTATATTTCTTTTAATTAGTCCTTTTTTTCTCTTCGGCCAAAAGCAGATTAAAATTGTTTCATACTCCAAAATTAGCGGAGATATGAACAAGAGCATTACTTATTTAAGAAATCCGGTTTTTCAACAAGATAATGCTACTCTCACCTGTGACAGTGCGGTATTTTACAATAAGCGTAATTATTTTGAAGCATATAGAAACGTGCATATCAATCAGCTTACTACCGATATTTATTCAGATCAGCTGGAATATGATGGAAATAAAAAGCATGCGCACTTAACTCAAAATGTGCGAATGGTTGATCCTCAATCGGTTTTAACCACTAATATTTTAGATTATAACACCCTTAGCAAAATCGGGACTTACACCAGTGGAGGTAAGATCGTTAACCAGGATGTTACCTTAACCAGTAAAAATGGTTATTATTTTAGCACCAGTAACGATGCCTACTTCAGGTACAATGTGGTGGTGGTTACACCTCAGGTAACGATTAAATCAGATACGCTCCGGTACAATACGCAATCTAAATGGACATATTTTTATGGCCCTACCAATATAAAAGGCAAAGATGATAACCTTTATACTGAAAATGGCGCCTATAATACCACTACTGAAGATGCCTACTTTGGGAAAAAAAATCTTTATACCCAGGGTACCAGATCACTCAAGGGAGATAGTTTATATTATTTTGGGAAAATAGGCTATGGTAAGGCGGTAAAAAACATTGTTTTTTCTGATACTAAAGATAAAATGAAAATGTTTGGCGATTTAGGCTATTACTATAAAATTGATCAACGAACATTGGTTACCCGCAATGCTTATATGGGTATTGGCACCGAAGATTCTATCATGGTAAAAGGTAAAAAGCGCCCTGATAGTTTATGGATGGGTGCAGATACGCTAGAAACACAAATGGTTTTACAGAAAAGCCTGAAACTGATTCCTAAAATTTCAATAAAATCAGACAATGAAGTTGGTGAAGATGATGAAGAAGACACCAAGGAGGGTGCTTCAACTCAAGATAAAACGTCCACTAATAAAACTGATCGAGATAACAAAGAAAAAAGATTTCCGGCTGCTAAAAATGATAGGAATTCAAAAAACAAAGCTAAAAGTGACCCTAAAAACCCTGATCAAAACAATAGCGCACCAGAGAAAATTCCAGTAGATTCTTTAGCTAAAAAATTACCGCAGCTGAATGCAGATAGTTTAAAAAGCGGGAATATATTAAAGGCAAAAGCAGATTCTATCATTAATAATTTACCAAAAATTAAGGGGGACACGCTTGCACAAAAACCCATTAAAACAGGTAATCTTCCCGATAAAAAAGCTATTGTTAAAGTGGATAGTTTAGCTAAAAAAATAGATAAAAGTAATGCTAAGACCCTTGGTAAAAATGTGCTTTCGGCATTGAAACCGGGCATGGCTAAAAATGATACGGCTAAATTTAATCCCGCCGATACAGTACAGGCAAGAATTATAAAAGCCTACCATGGCGTTAAAATATTTAAAACCAATATACAGGCCAAAACAGATAGTTTATTTTACACCAGCGCAGATTCTACGTTGCGATGTTTTGTTAACCCGATAATCTGGTCAGAAGGGTCGCAACAAATTGCAGATACCATTTATGTGCAGTTTAAAAACAAAAAACTTAATAATTTGCAGTCCATCAGAAATGCATTTTTAGTAAATACACCTAAAGATTCATTAAGGTTTAACCAGATTAAAGGAAGGTTAATGACAGGTTTTTTTAATAATGGCAAGTTAAAAACCATGTATGTGGATGGCAACGCAGAAAGCATTTATTATACGCAGGATGATAGTACAAAGGTGTATAAGGAAATGAATCAAACTTTGAGTAGCCGGATCAAGTTTGTTTTTAAGGATAATGAAAACGACATCGAAGATATCGTGTACATCAAAGGAGTCGAAGGTGCTTTAAATCCGGAAAGTAAAGTATCTAAAGACAACGTATTGAAAGGCTTTTCGTGGAAACCAAAGGAGCGCCCGAAGAACAAAAAAGATGCAACCGGATCATCAGGAAAAGCAAAGCCTAAGGCTAAACCAAAAGCGGCTACTCCGGTAAAATCAAATGTTGGCAGTAAAACGACTATCACAACGAAGACAGGTTCGCTGCCAGTGAAAAAAATTACAGGAATAAACTTAAACCTTAATAAAAATTTACCTGCCGGAAATCCGCTAGACACGGCTAATTTTGGGATCAAGCCAATTTTGCAAAAAACAGATTCTTTAAAGAAAGCTATTCAAAAATTATAGGCTTAATATTTATCATCTTCACAAAGAGGAACGACAAAGTAATCTTCGATAAAACCATTTAGATAAATTCCGTCTATAGGTTGGTGCCTCAACAACCGAAAAAGATATGCTGCTGGGTAATATACTAACCAGTAGGTTAAGCATTCAAAAATTCCATCATCTTTTTTAAGGCGATAGCCCTGTGACTGATTTTATTTTTTTCAGCCATATCCATTTCAGCAAAGGTAATGTCATAACCATTTGGCTGAAAAATCGGATCATAACCAAATCCTTTAGAACCAGATAAACTTTCTCTGATGGTTCCTTCAATTACCCCCTCAAAAATATGATTTTGCCCGGCGAGCATTAGTGAAATAACAGTTTTAAATCTTGCATTGCGATTGGTTTCTCCATTTAATTTCTGTAAAACCAACTGCATATTTTCTACCGTATCCCGGCTTCCACCATAACGGGCAGAGTAAACACCAGGTTCATTATTTAAGGCTTCAATTTCTAAACCACTATCATCAGCAAAACAATCTAAATGAAAGTTTTCTACCACATATGAACTTTTTAGAGTAGCATTACCTTCAAAAGTATCCTCTGTTTCTGGAATATCTTCTGTACAGCCAATATCACTCAGGTTTAAAACTTCATACTGACCGGCAAGTGCCAAGCGGATTTCGTCGGTTTTATGCTGGTTATTGGTGGCGAAAACGAGTTTTTTCATGTAGGTGGCTAGGTGGTTAGGTTTTAAGAAGCTTGTGCAACTGATGTTACGAAATAATTTAATTAATTTGCCTGCAAAATATCTTGATACTAAATACTTAACCTATTTAATTTTCTGAAGGTTTCCCCAAAGTAGTTTTTTCGCACTTAAGTCGCTATCTAAAAGGTGCAGATTTGGCGCAAAGATAATCCTGGTTGTTTCATGAGTAATAATTTCATTTTGCCATTCATAATTCAATTCCAAATCGGCAATTTCCACACCAAAGGAAAGCATGATTAAGGGTTTAAAAAACTGGTGAAAAGATGCAAAGGTAGCGCCCGGATAAGTGGCATAATTGACAAGTGCAAAATCAGCAGTTCCTAAATCAACAGCCTTAACAATTTTTCGTAGTAGCTCTTTCCCTTGTTCAGTGCTTACATCGTTCGTATGATCATTCACTAAAATCAAAACAGATTTTTTGTTTCCTCCTAAAAATTTAAATGTTTTTTCTATCGCAACGTCTCCAATATTAGGCAGAATCGCGATCTTTTCTGGTTTGTTTTTTGGTGCTTCAACCTCCTGAGGTAAAGAAATCACGGGGTTTACCGAGGGCACAGCAGCATTGGTATCCTGTTCAATTGCAGTATAAATTTGTTCTAAAACAGGCTCTGCAGTAACATGATGCGACATTTTCACATTTTCATCTTTTACTAAAAATACTTCTTCAGTAAAAAATAATCGTAAAGCATTCGCATTGTTGGTAACCTGGTTTTCCATTCGTATTTTTGTAGGAGAATAATTTCTGTTAAAATTAGTTAAATATCTTATAATAGCCCTGCTTATTGTTACTTTTATCCCTTAAAATTTATAGAGTGCTCCTTGTAAACAAAGCTTATTGCTTATTCGTTTTCAGCTTTATTTCCAGCTATTCGTTTGCTCAAAACGTTGCTGTGATTAATGCTAAACCTTTAAGTGCTAAAGAGTTTCTTTGGGCCTATAAAAAGAGTCACAATGGGAGCATCAGTGCAGGTTATGAAGATTTAGCATCATATCTAAACTTATATATAAATTTTAAACTAAAGGTTTTAGATGCGCGTGAAATGGGATTAGATAAAAATCCGGTTTACCAGGAAGAAATCAAAACTTATGAAACGGCATTAGAGGCGCATAAAAAAAATAATGGGGTTAATAAAAACTATGACTTTTTACTGAACGAATACCGCGAAGGCGTTTTAATGTTTAATGTTTCTGAACAGAAAATCTGGAGCAAAGTACAGGAAGATGAACAAGGAATCATAGATTTTTATCAGCAAAACAGAAAGGATTATCATGCACCTTTAAGTGAAATTAAAGGTCAGGTAATAGCAGATTACCAACAAAATTTAGAAGAAAACTGGCTCATGGGCCTCAAACAAAAATATCAGATTAAGGTAAATGAAAACGAGTTGAAAAAACTTGCCAAACCGTAAATACTGATCAATAAATAGTATAATAATCGCATCATATAAATAATAGAATGAAAAAAGTTTTTTTAGTAGCAACCGCATTAATTTGCTTATTTTTAAATAGTTATGCTCAACCTGGAAAACATAACATTGATAAAGTTGCTGCTGTTGTCGGAAATAACATTATACTCCTTTCTGATTTAAATCAACAATACACACAATATCTTTATCAGGGAAATCCTGCTAATGAAGATATTAAATGTAAGATTTTACAAAATACACTTACCCAAAAGCTTTTAAAGCAACAGGCGGAAATCGATTCGGTAATGGTGGAAGACGGGCAGGTTGATGATGAGGTAAACAAACGTATGCGTTACAGCATGCAACGTGCAGGTGGACAAGAGCGTTTAGAGCAATTCTTAAATAAATCGGTACTCCAATACAAAGATGAGATCAGACCATCAGTTAAAGATGAATTAATTGCGCAAAAAATGCAGGCCAAGATTACTGAAAACATTAATGTTACGCCGATGGAAGTTGAAAAATATTTCAAAACCCTTGGAGATAGTATTCCTGAGTTTAATACAGAAGTAGAAGTTGGAGAAATTATTTTAGATCCGAAGCTTACCAAAGCAGAAAAACAAAGGTTCCACGATAAAATTGAAGCCCTTCGTTTAAGGGTAAAAGGTGGTGATGACTTCGGCGTTCTGGCTAAAACTTATTCAGAAGATCCAGGCTCATCAGCAGACGGTGGCGATTTAGGATTTTTCGACAGAAGTACTATGGCTAAAGAGTTTACAGCTTGGGCATTTAAACTTAAGGCTGGAGAAATGTCGCCTGTTTTTGAAACAGAATTCGGTTTTCACATTTTACAGGTAATTGAACGCCGTGGTGAACAAGTACATGCACGGCACATATTGGTGAGGCCTGCAACTACACCTGAAAGTTTAACGCGTTTGAAATTACATGCAGATAGTATCTACAACAAAATCTTATCTAAAAAGATAAGTTTCGCAGCTGCTGCTAGTTTATATTCTGATAATAAGGAAACCAAATTTAATGGTGGTATGATGTTAAACGCAGAAAATGTACAGGCAAGAAGTACTTTTATTCCAATTGATAAATTGGATCCATCTGTATTTTTAGTGATTGATACCATGAAAATAGGTGCCGTTTCAAAACCTAATCTTTATACCGCTGCTGATGGTAAACAAGCCTATCGCATCTTATACCTAAAGTCTAAAATCCCACCTCATAAAGCAAACCTTGCTCAGGATTTTCCGAAAATCAGAGATGCTGCTCAAAGTGATAAAATTAATCGTACTTTAAGCGAATGGTTTGAAAAACGTCGTGAAAGCACTTACATTAAAATCGACGACGAATTTAATACCTGCAATGAGTTAAAAATTTGGACTAAAACCTCCACAGCCGCAAAATAAAACGAATGCAGTACAAAAACGAAGTAGAAGCTGTCAACGCACTTCACATGGCTTTTAACAACATTAAAGCTGAAATAGGAAAGGTAGTTGTTGGACAAGATGAAATCATCAAATCTGTTTTAATCGCCATCTTTAGCAACGGACATTGTTTGCTGGTTGGTGTACCCGGATTAGCTAAAACTTTACTCGTTCAAACTGTTGCTGCAGTTCTTGATCTCAATTTTAACCGGATTCAATTCACACCAGACTTAATGCCCAGTGATATTATTGGCGCAGAGATATTAGGAGAAGACAGGCATTTTAAATTTATTAAAGGGCCTGTTTTTTCCAACATTATTTTGGCTGATGAGATTAACAGGACTCCTCCTAAAACACAGGCAGCCTTGCTGGAGGCCATGCAGGAAAAATCTGTTACAGCTGCAGGCCAAACGCATACCTTACCAAAGCCTTTCTTTGTTTTAGCTACTCAAAACCCTATTGAACAGGAAGGTACTTATCCCCTACCAGAAGCACAACTAGATCGTTTTATGTTTAATATTCAGTTAAACTACCCAGCATTTGCTGATGAGCTGAATATTGTCCGTAATACCACCAGCAACAAAACCGTTCAGTTGCAGAAGATTATTCATGCAAATGACATTCAATATTTCCAGCAGCTGATCAGAGAAATTCCGGTAACTGATCATGTTTTGGAATACGCGGTAAAACTGGCTTCTAAAACACGTCCAAACAGTGAATTTGCAACGGAAGCCGTAAATAAATACATCAGTTGGGGTGCTGGCCCACGGGCTTCACAGTTTCTTGTTTTGGGTGCTAAATGTCATGCTGCAGTAACTGGTAAATATGCACCAGATATTGAAGATGTTCAGGCTGTTGCAGAACCTATTCTTCGCCACAGAATTGTTCGCAATTACCGTGCGGAAGCAGAAGGCCTATCCATTGAGAAGATTATTAAAGATCTTTTATAGCATCTCTGATTTAATCCTACAATTTCTTAATTTTCATTTCTCCAGGAAGTACCTTTTTTATCGTTTGTTTATTTTGATATCTTTAAACATAAATTGTTTAAACTTAAAAACATTCAGATGAAAACCAAAGCATTCACCCTTTGTATCCTTTTTCAATTGTTATTGGCAACTGCTTTTGCTCAAAAAAATGCAGGCTTAAACACTTTATTAGATAAAAATGCTGAATTCATTCTTCCACAAACAACCGATAAAATTTCTGCAGCTTTACGTACAAAAGCCATTATCACAGACAATGAGAATGATGGAGAGCGTTATGCAGAGTGGATTATCTCATCAGGTTTAGGCGTCTACACCAATATCGGAGATAAGAAAACAGTTAATGATATCTGGTTTAGTATTCCTGATGATAGAAATATCATCCTTTCAGGTTTACCTTTTAATCTGGTGCTGAATAAAACAACCATTGATGAGGCCATGGCTAAATTTAAGAAGTATAATGTAAAAAAGTCAAAATTTAGTGATGGTAGCTTCTATTCAAATGGCACAAAACTTCTTTTTAAAAAGGGTCGTCACTATATAACCCTATCCTACAATGATCAGAATCTATTAAAATCTCTATCTATTATGCGCTTCATTCCTGATCCTGCCGCTGGATAATTAATTTTCATTTGAGATGAATAGCTGTTAATTATCTGCGTTACAAATCACATTGTAAATCTTTATTTTCTATTTTTGTTGTTATCTTTACGCCCACACAATAACAAAGCATCAATTTAAAAATCAAAATATTCGATATGTCAGCTCACGATTCACACGCTCCGGTTCAGGATACAAAAGGAATTTGGACACTACCTTTAACCGCATGGATTATTGTTTTAATTCTTCTGGTAGCATTCACCAGACCAATTTTCCATCATGCTGAAGAATCAACTTCTCATGAGAAAACGGAGAAGCCACATTCAAAAGCTGAAGAGGCTGAGACATCTCACCACTAATAAATTACTAACATAAAAAAAGCGATGAAATCATCGCTTTTTTTATGAATTTTTATTTTACCTGATTCATCAGATTTGGAAAGTCAGTAATTACACCATCAACCCCCAGGCTCATAAAATACTTTAAGTCTTTAACTGTATTTACTGTCCATGGAATGATTTTAATACCCATTTCATGGCAACGATCTACAAGGCCTTTGCCAACCAAAACCGAATATGGGCTATAGATGGTGGGGTTAAAACCTAATTTATCAATATAATCTTCAAAAGGTTCTTTCTCATCAATGAGCAAGGAAGTTTTCACTTTAGGATATTTTTTATGTAGATATTGTAATGTTCGCATATCAAAAGATTCAATAATTACCCTTTTAGCAATCTTTTTAGCATTTACTATATCCATAATCAATTCTACAAATTCTGCAGGTTCCGGATGGAATTCGTTATCGCCATTTTTGATGGTTTTGGTTTCAATACTATAAACAGGTTTGGCCAAGCGGTGTTCTTTTACATAGGCTTCTACAGCATCTATCGTTTCAGAGAGCAAAGGTTTATAAGCTTTGAATTTCATTTGTCCTGGAAAACGGGCATGAATCTTACTTCCTACATCAAATTTTTTCACCTGCTCATAATCCATCTGATAAATATTGTAGTTTTTCTGATCCTTAAAAGAAATGGGTTTGCCGTTAGGCAATAATGAAATTTCATTGTTAAAATAGGGCTCCTGAGATAAGACAACTTGTTTATCTTTTGAAATTACCGCATCCATCTCCAATGTGTTAACGCCTAAGTCAAGGGCTTTCAACATGCCTTCAATTGTATTTTCGGGCATAATGCCTCTCGCTCCTGCCTTACCCTGAACATCAAACTTTCTTTTTTGCGCTGATGCCTGAAAGAATAATAAAATAATAGCAGATAGGATAAATAGTTTTTTATGCATAAATTTTGTTTTTAGGGTAAACGTGAAACCCGGATTTAAGTTGTAAAATAATTAAAAAACAGGTTTTCATTCTTCGCCCGTTAGAAATAAAAAAAGCTTTCCTTTTACAGAAAGCTCGTTTAATTCGCATTTTGGATACCTATCTTTCAGCAGGAACAAAGGCTTGTACAATTAGATTCCAGCTGGCATCTGCGGCTTTTTCATACACAAAAACGTAATTAAAACTTTCTCGTAAATCTGCTTTATAATCTATCGTAGCCACTCCGAAAGTATAGGCTAAATCACTGCCTATGGCTTTATCTACGCCTGTAGTTTTCAGGTTAATTTTACTAATCATTCCGTTATAAAAAGTAACAATTTTACCTTTTCCGGTAATGAGATCATTCCCTGGAAATAATAACCTTGCATCTTCAGTTAAGAAACCACCAAAAGCCGCAACACCATGCGTTTTCAAAAAGGTATTTAAGGTTTTCTCTGTAGTAAGGATAATATCCTTTCCAGCTTTAATTTCTCTTTCATTTAAAAACTTTGGTGCAACATGATCTTTCGGTTCAATAAATTTTGCAGCTGTTTGCCCCAGCGGCTTGTTACTTGAGGTTTCCAAATCAATAGCCAGCTTCCATTTGCCATTTTCTGATTTCCAAATGGATAAATATTGGCCATATTTTTTCTCTGTGCCATCAACCATATACGGACCAGTAGTAAAACCTAAATCACCACTATGAGAAACCTGAGCTAAGTTAGGCTCCCAGGTAACTGATTTTTCGCTATTGGTTTGGGCATTATAATATGTTTTTACATTAACAGGATTTGGACGAAATACCAAAGCACTTGCTAGTGAATGCGCCAGATAGGCATCTTTATCGCCGTTTTTTGCAACCGATTTTGCGAAATCTTTTTCTGCATTAACCAGAGATTTTGTAGTTCCATCATTTTTTTGCGCAAATGCACTCAGCGCTAAAAGTGATGCGATTGCTGTTGAAAATATTTTTTTCATTATATGTTTAAGTATAGTTGTGCGAATATAAAATTTTATCAGTTGGCTGACTTCAAAAGTAATTAACAATTACACAATTTATTTTTCGCGAAAGATGGTTTCTAATACAGTTTGTCCGGTAGCTTTAAGCGTATTCCGATCAATATTGTCCAGGTTATCCAGCTGTGTATGCCAGTTGATATAGAAGCCACTGTTATCGTTATAATGGATAATATCTATTGAAGGTACACCAGCCTTATTCATCCAGAAATGATCATCAACCAATTTTCCGCTGGGCAAATTAACAAAATATGAACCGAAACCAATCTCATTGCCTATGGCCCAAACATTATTAACCACATCTGGCGCAGACTGGCGCGAAATTTCATCCTGCGTAAATTGTGCATTACCGCCACCAACCATGTCCAGATTAATACCATATCTTGCCTTGTAGCCTTTTGCTATTGCATTTTTCGACCAATACTGAGAGCCTAAACACCAGGTTACCTCGTCTGGAGTTTCGTCATTTGCTTTACCGTAATCTTCCAGATCCCATAGTATAAAATCAACACCTACATTCGGTTGTGTTTTCTGAATCTGGCGAGCCATTTCTAAAATGACTGCCACGCCACTTGCTCCATCGTTCGCAGCATCAAATGGCTTATTGTGGTTGGATGGATCGGTATCCTGATCAGAAAATGGACGAGCATCCCAATGTGCGGTAACCAGTATTCTTTCCTTTTTCTCTTGATTGAAACTGGCCTCAATATTTTTCAATTGAAAAGCTTTTCCGTCGTAGGTTTTTGTTTTCTCTCCTTTTACTTCAACTGATGCACCAAAAGATTTTAACCTGGCAACTAAATAATCAGCACACTTTTGGTGCGCTGGCGTACCGGGAATACGTGGGCCAAAATCTACCTGTGCCTTAGTGTAAACGTATGCACTATCAGCATTAAAATCTGGTGAAACCAATTTAACAACAGTGCTATCAACGGCTTCATCTTTTTCACTTTTCGATTTATTTTTACATCCTTGCACCCCAAACAGCACAATTAAGGGGATAATTAAAAGTTTTTTATTCATAATTCAATCTAATTATGAAAGCATATAATCTACAATAGCCTGGCAGTGAATCCTGGTTGTATCAAATACGGGAAATTCAAAATCATCCTGACTAATCAGCATTGGAATTTCTGTACATCCCAAAATAATTCCCTCGGCACCTTCTGCTTTCAAATTATTAATTATTTTAATATACTGTTGTTTAGTTTCTTCCAACACTAAATTTCTACCCAATTCTTCTTTAAGCGTAAACTGAACATAATCTCTGGTTTCTTTTAACTGAGGCACATATACATTTAATCCATACTCTTCCAGCTTTTTCATATAAAAGTCTTTTTCCATAGTAAAAATTGTTCCTAAGAGACCTACGTTTTTAATTCCAGCAGAATTTACGGCTTTTGCGGTTTCCTCTCCAATATGGATAAAGGGTAAATTGATTTCTTCCTGAAGTTGATTGGCAAAAAGATGTGCTGTATTGGCGCATAAAGCAATAGCTTCTACCCCGCTTTGCTTTAAATTTTGGCAAGCCTTTAGTAACAGATCAAATGACTTTTCCCATGTTTTTTCCTGAATATCACCAAAATTAAGGGAATATATCAGGCATTCGGCATAATTTAATCCACCTAACCGTTCATTTATTCCTTCATTAATAAAGCGATAATAATCGACGGTTGATACCCAACTGATTCCGCCAACTAAACCAACTTTTCTCATCTGTACAATTATTCTTTGATACTCCTTTAAAAGTTTATTTTATGCCTTACTCCAGGTCGTTCCTTCCTTGCTATCTTTCAGTTGAATCCCCAGTTCCTGCAAACCAATTCTGATCTTATCAGACGTGGCATAATCTTTATTGGCTTTTGCTTCCGTACGGAGATCAATCACCATATCCAATACACCATTTAAATCATTGCTTCCAGCATCTTCATCTTTTAATCCAAGAATATCAAAAACGAATTCGTTGATTAATTGCTTTAACTGCTCCAGCTGATCTGCAGAAATTTTGGCTTTTCCATCGTAAACTGTATTGATAATCCTAACAGCTTCAAATAATTCTGCTATCAGAATCGGACTGTTAAAATCATCGTTCATTGCACTGATGCACTTCTCTTTGATCGTTTCGATATTAAAGTCACTTGCATCAGATATGGTTAATTTATCCAACAAACTGATTGCTGCCATTAATCTTCTGAAGCCTTTTTCAGAAGCATCAAGCGCATCGTTAGAAAAATCCAACGTACTGCGGTAATGTGCCTGTAGCATGAAAAACTTAACCGTCATCGGGCTATAGCCTTTTTTCAGGAGCGGATGGTCACCAGTGAATAATTCTAAAGGAAGAAAACCATTACCGGCAGATTTAGACATCCGGGTACCATTTACCGTAAGCATATTGGTGTGCATCCAATAACGGGCAGGTTGTTTATGGCTGCAGGCTTCAGATTGTGCAATTTCATTGGTATGGTGTGTGGCTGCAAGATCCATCCCACCGCCGTGAATATCAAATTCATCGCCCAGATATTTAGCACTCATGGCTGAACACTCAATGTGCCAGCCTGGAAAACCCAAACCCCATGGTGATTGCCATTGCATTAAGGTTTCTGGCTTTGCTTTAATCCATAAGGCAAAATCTAAACGGCCGCGTTTTTCATCCTGTCCACCCAATTCACGGGTATTATTGAGCATATCCTCCAGATTTCGGTTGGTCAGGATAGTGTAGTTGTATTCTTTGCTGTATTTTTCAACATCAAAATAAACATTGCCACCAATTTCATAACCATAACCATTGGCGATAATGACCTTAATCATTTCAATCTGCTCGATAATATGGCCTGTTGCTGTAGGCTCTATGCTTGGCGGCAAAGTATTAAACATCCGTAGCACATCATGAAAACCTAAAGTGTATTTCTGTACAATTTCCATAGGCTCCAGTTGCTCCAGTTTAGCACGTTTGGCAAATTTATCATCTCCTTCATCGCGATCACCTTCCAGGTGGCCAGCATCTGTAATGTTACGCACATAACGAACCTTAAAACCTAAATATTTAAGGTACCTGAAAATTAAATCGAAAGATATAAAGGTGCGGCAATTGCCTAAATGCACATCGCTGTAAACTGTAGGGCCACATACATACATGCCAACATGGTTTGCATTAAGTGGTTGAAAAAGTTCTTTCTTACGTGAAAGCGTATTATAAAGCTGTAAGCCAGTATTCATATTGCAAATGTAATATTTACCAGCGTAAAGTTTGAGGAATGAAAAATTGTTTAACTAACTGAGTGGTTAATTGACAATTCTTAAATGAAAAGGATAGGTGAAATTGGCTATCAACTACAAAAAAAGTTCTTAACCTTAATTGGCATAATGCCAATTAAGGTTAAGAACTTAGATCAATCGTTATTTCTTCAATTTCGATTTAAAGATTTTTTCCAGTTTTTCAATTTTGGGTTGAATAACTAACCTGCAATAGGTTTCATTGCCATTTTTGTTAAAATAATTTTGATGATAGCTTTCTGCAACATAAAATGACTTTGCTGCTTCTATGGCTGTTACTACTTTTTTACCATAGGCATTTGTTTTGTTTAATTCTGCCTTATACTTTTCTGCCAGGGCTTTTTGTTCTGGTGTATGGTAAAAAATCACTGAACGGTATTGTGTTCCGGAATCTGCACCCTGACGGTTTAAAGTAGTTGGATCATGGCTTTTCCAGAAAACTTCTAATAATTCATCGTAAGAAATTTCCATCGGGTTGTAAGTGACCTGCAAAACCTCAGCATGCCCGGTATTACCCGTACAAACTTCTTCGTAAGTTGGATTGGCTAACTGACCGCCTTCATAACCTGATTTTACAGCAGTAACGCCTTTTAAACGTTGAAATATAGCTTCTGTACACCAAAAACAGCCCATTCCAAATGTAGCCTTCTCTGTTTTTTTCCCCTGTGCATTGGCTTGGTTTAAAGCTAATACAGACAATAAAATTAAAATTATTTTTTTCATGTGTTTTGTGTGTTTATTTCCAGATACTAAATGCCTATGTAATTCATTCGAAACATCCAACTTCAATATCCCTGTTATTAATATTACGAAATAAAACCCATCAAAGTTTAAGTTAAAACAATAATGGATTTTGCATGACAAACCCAACATTTTATATATTTAAGTGTTCATGTTAATAACTTAAAAAACTGACCATTAATTTTTTAGCCTCATATTACTTACCTTAAAGACACTTATTAACAATTCTTTTTTAAATTCGTATTACATTAAATTAAAAATCATGTCTACACCGTATATTCCTTGTTTGGATTTGGGTTCTTATATCAATGGAACTGAAGAAGAACGTAAAAAATTTTCTGATGAGTTGGGCAGAGCCTTCAATGATTCTGGTTTTGTAACCATTACCAATCATGGTTTAAGCCAGGAATTAATTGATAAGCTTTACGAAAACATCCGTGCTGCTTTTGCTTTACCTTTAGATATTAAAAAGAAATATGAAAAGCCAGAGCTTGCTGGTCAGCGAGGATATACAAGTGCGGGTAAGGAAACAGCAAAGGGTGCCAAGACGCCGGATTTAAAAGAGTTCTGGCAAATTGGGCAGGAAGTTACGGATGGTGATGCGGTAAAGGATCAATATCCCGATAATGAAGTTTTAGAAGAGCTGCCAGAATTTAACCAGGTTACAGGTGACATTTATAAAAAACTGGAGGAAAACGGGATACATCTTTTACGTGCAATTGCCACTTACCTTAATTTGCACGTAAATTATTTTGATCAACATGTTCATAATGGCAATTCCATTTTGAGAGGCATTCATTACTTCCCTATTGAAAACCCGGAAGTTATTCCTGATGATGCTGTTCGTGCAGGTGCGCATGAAGACATCAACCTGATCACTTTATTAATTGGTGCAAGTGCCGATGGCTTGGAGGTTTTAACTCGTAGCAATGAGTGGTTACCAATTAAGGCGCACCATACTGATATTGTGGTAAATGTTGGCGATATGCTGCAACGCTTAACCAATAACAAATTAAAATCAACTACTCACAGAGTGGTTAATCCACCTCGTGAATTAATGAAAACATCCCGTTTCTCGGTACCATTTTTCCTACACCCACGGAGTGATATGGATTTAACCAGTTTACCATCTACTATTGATGCCGAACATCCAAAAGCCTACAGCGACATGACTGCTGGTGAGTATCTTGATGAAAGATTGAGAGAAATTGGATTGAAGAAATAAACAAAGATTGTCATTGCGAGACTCGATTCTTCATCGAGACGTGGCAATCTTATTCGAAAAAATATAAGCATCGGATAAAACCGGTGCTTTTTTGTTGTTTTGAAATATGTATTCTACACAATTAGAAGTTTTCGCCGAAATTGATGGCATTGGCTCTGCCTCGGGTTTATTCTTCCATAGAGATTTACTCTACATCATTGGTGATAACAGCGCTTACCTGAATGTGTACAACATTAAAACTAAAGCGCTCCAAAAGATCCAGATTTTATTCGACAAAGAATTTAGTCAACTGGAGAATATTCCTAAGCCATTAAAAACTGACTTCGAAATTCTTTGTCAACACGAAAGTAAACTCTACATCTTAGGTTCAGGTTCTACCCCCAAAAGAAATCTGATGATCGAATTTGACCTGAAAACGCACAAAATTATTGAGAAAGATTTAACCGCAACTTATGGCAACCTGAAATCAATTGCCAAAATAGATGATCAGAACTTTAATCTCGAAGGTGCAATTTTCACAGGCAAAACGTGGTTGCTTTTTAACCGTGGCAACGGGATCGATGCAAAGAATGGCATATTTAAAATTGAAGAGACCGATCTAACCAAAGCCGAAAGGATTAAATTCAACAGCTTTAAGCTCGCAAATATTGATCACGTAGAATCATCTTTTACTGATGCTACCCTGGTTAAAAATGAAATATTTTTCATTGCCACAGCAGAGGATAGCAAATCTACTTATGCTGATGGAGAAATTTTGGGCAGTTTTATTGGCAGCATTGACCTACAAAGCCTAAAACTAACTTTTAGCAATAAAATCTCAGGCAAGCATAAGTTCGAAGGCATTACTTTATTTAGCCAAAACTGGCATAGTACAACTTTTTTATTGTGTGAGGATCGTGATAGCGAAGAACTTAAAACGGTTATTTATAAATTGGTAATCAATTTTTAGGCAGAAGAGTTGTCAACTTTGATAGCCACCTGGCTGGAAATTTGACAACTCTACATTTTAATTCTTCAACAAACTTCTTACACTAACCTTTGGCGTTTCTCCAGCCGGCACAATAAAAATTGCATCATTTTCGATTACCTGACCTTCATCAAAATAGTATCCGGCTGTAACCGGAAGAATAGCTGTGATTGATTTTCCGTCTTTGTCTTTTGTAGGATAGGTGACATTAATTAGATGGCTTTTCATGCTCACCTGAATCTTTTTCGAGGTTAATCTCGCCCCTGTGGCATTTACACAATCTAATTCTATTATTTTCGAACTATTTATACCCGATAGATCCAATGAATTGGCTAAACGGATGTTAAAAGATTTTCCGGTGTTGTTTTTTATAGAAACTAAAACTTTATAGCGGTCTAAATCCTGGTCTTTTATAGTTAACTTTTCTTTATTTGTAACAGAATAGGTTACGGCAATTCCATTTACATTTACTGTTTCTCCATCTTTAATCTGCTGTGCATTTGCAATTGAAATTATTGCCAAAAAAGGCAATAAAAAAGTTAATGTTTTAATTAATTTCATAGTATTAAGCTGTTTTAGGTTTATATTCTGAAATTACGAATAAACTTGATCAATGATAACAGGGTGATTCTATTTTTTAGCGTCATCAATCGCCTTATTCACTACATCCTGTATTCTGCCTCTAATTTTGAGATTTGATAATTTATCCGTTACCGTTGGGTTCACCCGGTTTGACAAGAAAATATACACTAATCCACGAGATGGATCTACCCATACGCAAGTTCCGGTATAACCTGTATGGCCATAAGTTTGCGGCGATGCTAAATTAGAAGGATAGTGTTTTGTGGTATCCGGATCCCAGCGATCAAAGCCTAAGCCGCGGCGACTCACATTTGATTGTTTTGCCGTGAAAGTATCTACTGTTTGCGGCTTGAAATATTCCGTTCCGCCATAGGTCCCGCGGTTCAGCAGCATTTGATACATGATGGCCAGATCATTTGCGCTGGCAAATAAGCCTGCATGGCCTGAAACACCTCCCGCCAAGGCTGCGCCCTGATCGTGAACATAACCTACCAGCAATGTTTTTCTGAAATAAGTATCTTGCTCTGTTGGAATGATCTGATCCTTACTGAATCTGTTTCTCGGCAAAAACCCTGCAGTTTGCATGCCAAGAGGTTTATAAAACTGCTCGTAAGCATACTGGTTCAATGGTTCTTCACTGATGTGCTCTACAATATCTTTCATCACATACATACTGATATCGCTGTATACATATTTACCACGCGTTCTGATGGGCGAATTGAGCATTTTCGGCCACATAAAATCTTTAAAGAAACCTTTCTTAATATAATACTGATCAGCCACTTTAGTCGGATATGCAGCAGAAGAATCTCTACTGTAATCTCCGGTTTTAACATAATCGTGGAAAGGAATATAAGGAATAAAACCTGCCTGATGCAACATGACCTCTCTTACCTGAATATTGTTCATTGGCGAAGTACGGGCTTTGGCAATATAGGTACCAATTGTGGTGTCTAGTTTCAGTTTTCCTTCTTCAAATAAACGCATTACAGCAGGGGTAGTGGCTGCAATTTTAGTAACTGAAGCTAAATCAAAAATATCCGTTACCTTATCAGGTACTGTGGTATCATAAGTATGCGTTCCATATGCTTTGTTGAAAATTACCTTACCATCTTTGGCTACTAAAACTACCAAACCCGGCGTAGCTTTCTGGCTGATTGCTTCTGCAGCAATGGCATCAACTTCGCTTAAACCATTTGAATTTAATCCGGCATCTTCGGGTACGGTATATTTTAACCGGGTTTTATTCGTTAAAAATCCAGATCCAACAGTATAACGTGCTGAAAAAGTAGTGGTGAGTTTATTCTCTGCTGCAATGCCACCGAAAATATATTGCGGAACCAAAGCCGCAGCATCTATATTATTCTGAGCCGTAAAAACAATTGGCGATTGTAAGGCATCAAAGGTTTTTAAACCTGGTCCGTTACCAAAAAAAGCTATAATTACTTTTTTTGTTTTGCTGATGCTATTGATAAAATTAATATACCTGGCATTAGTGAGGTGCTGATCATCAATAGAAACCAATATCGTGTTATAATATTTCAAATCATCTTCCAGATCATTCAGGTTAACGCTATCTTGATAATTCGCTGCAGAGAACGAAGTTACCTTATCATATTTGTTAGACAGACTATCAAAAACCATACTGTAGGCAAAACCCAAACTTACAGAAGCAATGTTTTTATGATCCAGCGATTTTAATGGAATAACAGAATCTTGATTATTTAATACCACTATGGTTTTAGCAATACTATTAGCAATGGAAAGCTTCCTTTCGTTGTTGGCATGATCTTGCGCACAAGCCATTAAACAGAGGATATTAAAAAAACTTGCCGCAGCCAGAACCACTAATCTATTTCGTTTCATACGGCTAAAGATAGAAAATTGTAATGATTTGGCTTTTAAAAATCTACTTTGTAGCGGAATAAAATAAGAGCCCCTATCCGCCTATCGGTACCTTTCCCCTTGGAACGGAAAGGCTATGAAAAAGCAATTCTCAATCCAATAGTCGTCGTCATCTCGACCGTAGTGGAGAGATTCTTGTATCTCGTTAATACAATAAATTGAGTTTAAAATACTGGCAGGCGCCTAGTTGTTGCATAAAAAAAAAGGTCATTTAATCATCTTGGTGGCTTACCCTTATCTGCCTGCCGGCACCTTTCCCCTGGAAGGGAAAGGCTATAAAGAAATTATTTTTCGCACACCAATAGCGTCGTCCTCTCGACCGTAGCGGAGAGATCTTTGTACCTTGCTAGTAAGATGTAACTGAAATTTATACCTAAGTACAGTCTAATTCCCCTCTTTATTTTCAATAAAGGATAAGGGAGTGGTTTTAACCTTTCATTTGCTCAGGTTAATAACGCTTTAAAAAGAGATTACTAATTCACAACAATTATATTTTAAGCTATTTTAAGCTGCCTAATAACCGTCATTTACATGTTGAGTTTTAAACAAATCCGTTTCATTAAGCTTATTTTCTATAATTTAGCCCATTCACATTGCCATATTACATGACTGATATTATTCACTTATTGCCTGATGCTGTTGCCAACCAGATTGCTGCCGGAGAAGTTGTTCAAAGGCCAGCTTCGGCGGTAAAAGAATTGCTCGAAAATGCTATTGATGCTGGTGCAGATAAAATACAACTGGTGATTAAGGATGCTGGTAAAGCACTAATACAGATTTTAGATAATGGTTGTGGAATGAGTGTAACAGATGCACGTATGTGCTTTGAACGCCACGCTACCTCAAAAGTAAAAAAGGCAGAAGATTTATTTGCCATTCGCACTATGGGTTTTCGCGGTGAAGCCATGGCCTCCATCGCAGCGATTGCCCAGGTAGAAATGAAAACCCGCAGGCATGAAGATGAGATTGGCACTTGCATCTCCATTGAAGGTGCGCAGGTAATTGCACAAGAGCCAATAGCAACAACAGCTGGGACTCAAATCTCCATCAAAAATCTATTTTTTAATACGCCAGCCCGGAGAAATTTTCTAAAAAGCAATCCGGTAGAAATGCGACATATCATTGATGAATTTCAACGTGTTGCACTGGCACATCCTGGAGTGTTTTTCAGTTTGCATCATGATGGAACAGAGATTTTCAATCTCCCTAAAGGTAACTTGAAGCAGCGGATTGTACACCTCTTTGGCAATAATTATAATGAAAGACTGGTTCCTGTTGAAGAAGAAACTACCATCATAAACCTAAAGGGATATATCGGTAAACCGGCCTTCGCTAAGAAAACCCGTGGCGAGCAGTTCTTTTTTGTAAACAACCGTTTCATTAAAGATCCTTATCTTAATCATGCCGTTAGTTCTGCCTTTGAAGATCTTTTACCTGACGACAGTTATCCACTTTATGTGTTGTTTATCGAAATTGATCCTGCAAAAATTGACGTCAACGTTCACCCAACCAAAACAGAAATTAAATACCTGGATGAAAAATCCATTTATGCCATTTTAAAATCGGCGGTAAAACGTTCCATCGGTCGGTATAACATTGCACCAACTTTAGATTTCGATCAGGAAACGGGCTTCAGCAATATGATTACGCACAAGGCTGTAGAAGATATTGTTCCACCGAGCATTAATTTCAATCCGGATTTTAATCCATTTACGAGCGATAGCAGTTCTGTTTCGGGCTATTCCTCCTCGCCCAGAAATTACGATGCAAAACCCAGCGCCAAAAACTGGGGCTCATTATATGAGATTACGGATCAGCCAGTTGTAGAACAAACATCCATTTACGCGGAAGATAGTAACGAAATTGAAACGCCAAAAAAGCAATACATGCAATTGCATAATCGCTATATCGTTTCGCAGATTAAATCGGGCTTAATGGTCATTGATCAGCAGATGGCACATGAGCGAATCCTTTACGAACGTTTTCTCGTACATCTTGATGACCGTAAGGGTGCATCGCAACAAAGTTTGTTTCCACAAACCATTACTTTAAACGCCAATGATTTCGAACTGGCTAAAAGTTTACTGGATGATATAAAAAGTTTAGGCTTTGATGTACGTGAATTCGGTAAAAATACGTTGGTGGTAGAAGGTGTTCCAGTAGACCTTGGAAGTAGCAACATTAATGAAACACAACTTTTTGAACAATTAATTGAAGGTTTTAAAAACACCCAACAGGAATTAAAGCTAAGTAAACGCGATCGTTTAGCCAGAAGTTTGGCTAAAAACAGTGCCATAAAAGCAGGTACGGCTTTAGCACAAGAGGAAATGAATACACTTATTGATGAACTTTTTGCCTGCAAAACGCCTAACTTTAGCGTGAGTGGAAAACCCGTTATTCAAACGATTACTTTAGCAGAATTGGATAAAAAATTTGAGAAGGGGTAAAAAAATAAAGCGGAAAGACTAAAGCTGAAAGGTAAAAGATTAAAGCGGAAAGATAAAAGCTAAAAGACTAAAGCTGAAAGGCAAAAGCTGAAAGCTGAAAGGTAAAAGCTTAATATTTTTAATCTTATGTCTGTTTAAATGTCTTATATAGTCAGAAATTAAAACAAAGTGAAAAGCAAAACATTATTATAGATAAATGAACAACATACATATTCCACCAGTAGTTAAAAACCTGCTGATTATCAACATATTATTCTTTCTGGCCACTTTATATTTCGAAACCAAAGGAATCAGATTGGGCTTTAGTCTGGGTGCTTTTTACTTCGATTCACCATTAGCCAGACCATGGCAACCCATTACCTATATGTTTATGCATGGTGGCTGGGCACATATTTTTTTCAATATGTTTGCGCTTTATTCCTTCGGCACACTATTGGAAACGCGTTGGGGAGCCAAGAAATTTTTAATTTTTTATCTAATTACCGGCCTTGGTGCATTGGCACTACAGTTAGGCGTACAGGCATTTGAAACTTATCAGTTAACCGGAGCTGTGGTTAATCCGGGAGCAGTTTCAGTTGATTTTGCCACCAGCATGGTTGAAGCCAATATAAAAGGTTTAAACAATCAGCAGTTATCAAAACTAATTGATATCTATACCACACCAATGGTTGGCGCATCAGGTGCTATTTTTGGACTTTTAGTTGCCTTTGGCATGCTTTATCCGAATGCAGAACTGATGATTATGTTCATTCCGGTGCCTGTAAAAGCGAAATACATTATTCCATTTTACATTTTAGTAGAATTATTTTTAGGTGTAGGCCAGTTTGAAGGAGATTCTGTTGCACATTACGCACATTTGGGCGGGGCCTTAATTGGCTTTATTCTGGTGAAGATATGGAAAGATAAAAACACCAATTTTTACACTTATTATGAATAATACTTTTAAAGATCTAAAGTTTAAAATATTTCAGTCTGGCAACCCAGTGTTTTTATATATTGGTTTAAATACCATTATATTTTTGGTTACAGCCATTCTTTCTGTATTCTTATTTCTGGCAAAAAGCGACATAATGATCAGCGAATGGATCAGGGATTACTTTGGTGTTCCGGCAGCAATTTCTGCGCTTCCTACTCGCTTTTATACCGTAATTACATACATGTTTTTTCACGATGGTTTCCTACACCTTCTATTTAATATGCTTGGGTTGTTCTGGTTTGGAAATATCTTTATGAATTTCTTAAAAAGCAGACAATTCCATTTTGTTTATCTGGCTGGCGGAATTATTGGAGCACTGATTTATATTGCAGGGTTAAATATTTTCCCAGCCTTCTCTGGCGGCATTATAGGCCAAACTGTTATTGGTTCTTCAGCAGCTGTAATGGCAATTATTGTGGCCACTGCTACGCTTGTTCCTAACTACACCATTATGATGATGTTGATTGGTGAAGTAAAAATTAAATGGGTAGCCATTGTTTATTTCTTCATTTCATTCATCGGATTATCATCAGCAAATGCTGGCGGAAATTTAGCACACATCGGCGGTGCAATTTTAGGTTTCGCATTTATTAAAAGCTTACAGAGTGGCCGGGACTGGAGTAAATTATTTGAGCGTAAACCCAAATTACGCGTGGTTAAAAACGACAAACCTCCAGTTAAAAAACCTGCTTTTAAAGATGTATCACAGCAGGAAATTGATGCAATTTTAGATAAAATATCTTCATCAGGATACGATAAATTAACCGCAACAGAGAGAGAAAAATTATTCAAAGCAAGCAAAGATTAATGTCGACTAAAAAGTATAATTTACTGGATAAACTATTATTTCCGATTGCAATTATTTTGGCTTTAGGATTGATATTGGGAACAGTTGCAGGCAATATGGATCCGCGTGAACATCCTATCATTGCTTTTTTCGGTTTAGCCTATCCTTATTTTTTATTCCTTCATATCATTTTTATTGCCTGGTGGTGCATCAGTAAAAAATGGATTTTTGCACTGGTGAGTGTGGTCGTAATTGCTTATGGCTATAAAACCTTAAGGGCAACCTTTTCCATTAGTGGTGATAAAGGCCCACTCGAAAAGGCCGATAACAGCATTAGAATGATGACTTACAATGTTCATAATTTTAAGCTGTACGGAGGCGAAAATGATGAATCAGTAAAAGAAAAAATACTTCAGGTAGTGAACGATCAAAATCCGGATATCATCTGTTTCCAGGAGTTTTACAGCCGTTACAAAGGTGATTTCGACACAATAGATACCCTCAAAAAAATTCTAAAAACAAAACATTTCTTCTTTGTTCCAACTAATAAAAACGAATACGAAGCCATTGGTTTAGCCATTTTTTCAAAATTCCCAATTAAGGCAACTGGTAAAATTCCTTTTGTTGAAGGCTTCCCTGGAAACATGAGCATTTACACTGATTTAGATGTTAAAGGCCAAACCTTAAGAGTATATAATGTGCATTTTCAGTCTATCTCTTTCGAAAAACAGGATTATGAATACCTTGATAAAGTGAAGGAAATGAATACGCAGATTCAGCCATCAAAGCGTATCTTAAGAATGTTAAAAAGTGCCTTTCTTAAAAGAAGCAGTCAGGTAGATGTGATGAAAAAGGAAATGGACAACTGTAAAACACCTTATCTAATTGCCGGTGATTTTAATGATACGCCTGCATCATACGTGGTTACCCAGATTACAGCGAATTTAAATAATGCCTTCATTAAAAAAGGAATGGGCTTCGGCACTACTTATAATGGCAAATTTCCAAATTTTCAGATCGATTATATCGCTACATCAAAAGACCTGGAGGTATTGAATTATCAAATTGAAAAAGCAAAATTATCAGATCATTTTCCAGTAAGGAGCGATTTAAGACTTATTCAAAAATCCGAGAAAAAATAGTGTAGTTTTTCCCACAATGTTTATTTTCTTATCATACATCAATAAATCAAAGCTGGTTTAAACAGATATTTGAATGTAAAATTAATCGTACCATGAGCTTAATCGATGCACTAAACTGGCGTTATGCTGTTAAAAAAATGAATGGTCAGCCTGTAGAACAAGATAAGGTAGATCAAATTATAAAAGCTGCGCAGTTGGCTCCAACATCTTCCGGCTTACAGCCATTTAAGGTTATTGTTATCACCAACCAGGAGTTAAAAGAACAGATTTTATCAATAGCCTATAACCAATCGCAAGTGGTAGATGCTTCTCACCTATTGGTTTTTGCCGCTCAGGATAATTATACTGAAGAAGGAATTGATGAAGTATTTGATAGAATGAATACGGAACGCGGTTTACCTTTAGATACAACCGATGCATATAAAACCCAGTTAAAAGGCACTCTACTATCGAGATCTGCAGAAGAAAATTTTCATCATGCCGCGAAACAAGCTTACCTTGCTTTTGGTATAGCCATTGCAGAAGCCGCATTATTAAAGGTAGATCATACCCCTATGGAAGGCTTTAATGCTCAACAACTTGATGAATTATTGGGCTTAGATCAAAAACATTTAAAAAGCGTAACTTTATTACCACTAGGTAACAGAGATGAAAATGGCGACTGGCTGGCAAATCTTAAAAAAGTGCGTACGCCTTTAAACGAGTTTGTAATAGAATATAAATAAGAAATTCATATCCCACAGTATTTCGAACAAGCTGGTTTTGGCCAGCTTGTTTTTTTATGCCTAAATTTTAGTAAATTTTCTGAATACATAATGTAAAAAAGTGTTAAAGATGCATACAATTTAGGTGTGCTATTTTTTATTGGATATATTTACAACCTAAGTATTTAATTTCCAATTCATGAAAATTTTTAGACTATCCTTTTTAATCCTCTCCATTCTCTTTACCATAAATTTTTCGTCATCAGCACAAACTGATACTGTTAGCATTAATACCCTTATTGCAAAAACCAACAAAGCCTTTAATGATTATCCTGCAGAGAAAATTTATCTACATTTTGATAAACCCTATTATGCCATTGCAGATACAGTTTGGTTTAAAGCTTATGTAACAGAGAACCAAAACTTGCTATCGGGAATTAGTAAGATTGTTTATGTTGATGTGATTAACCAGAAAGATTCACTCATCCAAACGATAAAGCTGCCTATTACCGCAGGTGTGGCAAACGGAAATTTCCCGTTGGATCAGGTGAATTACAAACAAGGTAATTATCACGTAAGGGCTTACACCATGTGGATGCTTAACTTTGATAACCCGGCTTATTTTAATAAAACGTTCTACGTAGGTGAGGCTATTGATAAGGAAGTTAAAACCCATGTTACCTATAAAAATACATCGACTGACAAACAGGAAAAAATTGATGCCCGTGTGCAGTTTAAAGATGCCAATAATAAGCCTTATGCAAACAAAAACGTAAGCTGGCAGGTAGTTACCAGTTATACAGTTATTGCTAAAGGCAGGGGTACAACTGATGCTAATGGTTATTTAACTATTGCGATGAGCGCCAATCAAAAGGCAGAATATCAATTGAAAAAGGGAGAATTAATCACCAGCATAAATACTACAGATAAAGATGTAGTCAGCAATAGCTTTACCCTCGCAAATGCCATCTTAAGCAAAGATTTTCAATTTTTTCCGGAAGGTGGAAATCTCATTGCCGGATTGGTGAATAAAGTTGCTTTCAAAGCCATTAAAAGTGATGGATTAGGCATTAATGCTAAAGGAACGGTTACTGATAGTGACGGCAAGCAAATTGCTACTTTTAATGCACAGCATCTCGGAATGGGTAGCTTTGATTTTTTAGCTGAAAATGGAAAAGCCTATAAAGCCAATGTAACTTACGCTGATGGTACAACCGAGACTTATAATCTTCCTGCAGTTAATGAAAAGGGCATTAAAGTTACCGTTGATAATACCGATGCCGAAAATATTCAGGTCAAAATCATTTCTAATGATAGTTTTTTCGAAGAAAATAAAGGCAAAAAGCTCTATCTCGTGGCGCAAAGTAAAGGCGTAATTTGTTATGGTGCTCAAACGGCCTTATCAAATAAAGAATATAGTACCAGTATTTTAAAGTCTAAATTTCCATCTGGTATTGCACAGTTCACCTTATTTACTGAAGCGGGTAAGCCGCTGAGTGAGCGCTTAACTTTTGTTCAGCATAAAAATAATATGGCAGTAACCTTAACCACTGCCGCTCCGGCTTATGGCGTGAAGAAAAAGGTGAAGATTAATGTTTCCGCGAAAAAAGATGGCGCACCTATTGAAGGGAATTTTTCTGTAGCGGTGGTAGACGAAACAAAAGTACCTGCAAATGATGATGCTGCCAGTACCATTTTAACCGGACTATTACTAAGCAGCGATATTAAGGGTTATGTAGAAAAGCCTAACTATTATTTTAATACACCTGATGCTAAAAAGAATGCTGACTTGGATGTGCTCTTGCTTACACAAGGTTACCGCAGTTTTAAATATACGGATGTGTTGGCAGGCAATTTACCAAAAATCAACTTTATGCCAGAACAAGGCATAGAGGTTTCTGGGATCTTAAGAATGAACAACGGTATTCCGGTAAGGAAAGGTCAGTTGTTGCTTACCATTCCTGATAAACGTTTTAACCTGGAAGGTGTAACAGATCCGGTTGGAAACTTCAGATTCAAGAATTTAGTGCTAAATGATTCTTCAAAAGTAACCATCACGGCTAAATACAATCCAAATTACAAAGCCATGGCCATCAGCCTGAACGGCTCTCCTGTGCCAACATTAACGCGGAATTTCAGTGCCGCAGAGGAGGTTTTAAACATTGATAGTGCCCTCACCACTTATTTAGATAACAGCAAAAAGCAGTATTCTTATTTACACACGTTAAAAGATGTAACCATTAAAGGTGCTGTTACCCCAAAAGTGAGCCATAAAGATTATCCCAGCTTAACCGGACTCCCTCAAATGGCTGATCATGAAATAACAGGCGATCGTTTACAGGGTTGTGCTTTATTAATTAATTGTTTGCAGGGTATGCTTGCCGGTGTAACCTATCAGGATAATAATTTTTATGTAACCAGGGACTTTAATGCGGGTAAAAAGATTCCGATGGGGATTTTTATTAACGGAATGAGTGTTGATGTTAACCAGATTAACACCTTAAATCCGAATGAAATCGAATCTATTGAAGTATTTTTAAGGGATGAATTGGGCTTAGTGAATCGGGCTAATAACGTGAATGGGGTGATTGTATTCAACCAGAAAAAAGCGCCAAAGGGAACAAAAATTTCAAAAGCACAATTGCTGGATCTGCTCCCGAAAAACTACGAAGTAACCTTTTCACCTCAAGGCTATAACAAAGAGAAACAATTCTATTCGCCTAAATATGATGTTCCGGCCAATATGAACAAAACTGATTTAAGAACAACCATTTATTGGAACCCCAAAATCATTACAGATGCAACCGGAAATTCATCTTTTGAATTTTATAATGCAGATGGAAAGGGTCAGTATAAAGTGATTATTGAAGGAATTGATGCCAATGGAAACTTAGGCAGATCGGTGTTAAGATATACTGTTAAATAAAATCAATAGCTATAGATAGCAGGCTCGAGTGCTTACGCATTCGAGCCTTTTTTTATTACTCAATTACAAAAGAGTTCCCGCTTATTTCACAGATTCCGCAGATTTGTACACAGACATAAGACACCTAATTTGTAGAACTTAAATCCATTTACATCCCGGCCTTAAATCATCTTTAATTTGCGTAAAAACCACGCCACCCTGCGGACACCACTCCGAAGGAAGGGAATAGCGATTGCTTAATATCCCTTACCAAATAGGATATGGCAATTTATCACCATTTAATCCAGCGATGATATTCTCAGCAATAAGATTAGCCATTGCATCTCTGGTTTCTTCAGTTGCTGAACCAATATGAGGCAAAACGGCGGCATTATCCATTTTTAATAGCGGGTTATCTTTATCCATCGGTTCAGGGTTGGTTACATCTAAACCTGCACCCCAGATGATTTTTTCTTGCAATGCCTGAATTAAGTCTTTTTCATTATGAATGCCACCCCTTGCGGTATTGATAAATATTGAAGTCGGTTTCATTTTTTTGAAAACATCCATTGAAAATTTATCCTTGGTTTCGTCCGTTAGGGCAGTATGAACACTAATGACATCACTCTGTTCGAGCAGCTCTTCAAAGGAAACATATTTTGCATCGATCTCTTTTTCTGCATCTTCATTTCGAGACCGATTGTGATAAATAACAGGCATCTGAAAAGCACCTGCACATTTTTTAGCCATCTCCAGTCCAATTTTTCCCAAACCAAAAACACCTAGGGTTTTACCATTTAACTCTATCCCTAATTCTGGCGTAGGCTCGTAATTTTGCCAATTACCATTTATAATTTTCTTATGCAGGTAAAATGCTTTTCTGGAAACGGCCAGCATTAACAAAAAAGCAGCAGAAGCCGTAGCGCCACTTAAAACACCAGGTGTATTGCCAACCGGAATATTTAACTTCTTTGCCTCATCAACATCCACCTGATCAAATCCTACGGAATGAAGCGCAATAACTTTTAAATGTTTAACAGCATTCAAAAACTTAGCATCGATTTTATTCGGCCCAACACTCACTAATGCATCCTGACCTTTACAGGCCTCGATTAATTCCTCGGTAGTAATTTGGCGATCCTTATCCCACTGGGTAATTTCTATGTTTTTTTCTTTCAGCTGCTCTATACCAACCTGTGCAATGTTACCGCTTATAAATACTTTCATACACTCAAAACAATGAAATTTTAAAGGAGTTTTAATATTAAAAAATCAGCATATTTATTTCACTGTTGTACTCAGCCTTTGAAAAGTATTGGCACTAAAATAGCCTAAAGCACCATTAGAAATATTAGATGTTGGATTAGAAGGCGTGGTACCCTGATTCGGGCCTCCACCAGACTGCTCACTTAATGCATACCAGTAATTAAAAATATTGGAATCTATACCCTCCATTTCTATACTGATATTATCACCACTTTTTAACCCCTCATCGTCATCATCATTTGCTTCATAATACATTTGAATTCGCAGGTTATTGCCATTGGTTAAGCGATCGTTGTTTACATAAATCCGATCAGAAAAAAGGCCATTTACATACAGGTTAAAACGATAAAAATTAGTTTCATTTGCAGGATCAACCAAAAAGGCAGCAGCTGTTTTACGCTCATTCCCGAAAAAGTTATTCGTAATCACACCAATGGAATCCAGCTTAACGAGGTTAGGCATTTTTGAACTGGACTGGTAATTTTTACCTTCAATGGTTACCTCCATTTTATAGGTAATACCAGAAACACCCCGCATTCTGTTCACATAAATACCGGGTGCCTTCTCTGTAAAAACATAAGTTTTACCGCTGTTATCGCTCACCTTTACTGTAGCGCCAGAAACTTTTGGGTAAACCCCTATCTCATCATAACCAACTGTTTTACTAATCAAAATCTGCTGTTCAATTAGCCTGTCTGAAATTTTCCCTTCAATAACTAACTGAGGTTCGGCATTATTGGTATCAATCTGGATGATTTTTTTACAAGATGTAAGACCAATAGTGGCCATCAACAAGTATATTAAATGTTTTTTCATGGATTAAAATTTAAAATTCCAGGTTACAGAAGGAATAATTCCAAAAAGAGAAGTTTGCTCGGCAGCTGTTTTACCCGGCTCATTCGGATCATTAATAAATTCGATTGAATATGGATTTTTTCTGTTCAGGGCATTATAAACACCAAAATTCCAGCTGGATTGAAATCTTCCTTTACGTTTGCCTTCCAGCGTGGCACTCAAATCCAACCGCATATTGTAAGGCATTCTTCCAGCATTTCTTTCTGTATAATAGTATACCGTTTGTCCGCCAACCACATACTTACCTGCCGGAAAAGTAACAGCATTACCGGTGCTGTAGATAAAGCTGGAGGAGAATGTCCACCGTTGATTCAGATTATAAATACCAACCACTGATACATCATGCGTGCGGTCTTGTCTGGCGGGAAAATAGTTCCCGTTATTCAATTGCGCAAATTTACGTTCCGTTCTTGATAAGGTATAACCTATCCAGCCATTTAGCTTTCCGAATTTCTTTTTAAAGAACAATTCTAAACCATATGCCCTGCCTGTACCATAAAGCAATTCTGATTCTACATTTGAATTGGCCAGCAATTGCGCCGCATTTTTATAATCAATCTGATTCTGCATCCATTTATAATACACTTCTCCAGACAGTTCATAATTATTTTCATCCAGGTTTTTAAAATAACCCAAGGCTACCTGATCTGCAATTTCGGGCTTAATGTTATTACTGCTTAACACATATTGATCAGTTGGTGAACTGGATGTGGCATTGGTTAAAATATGGATGTTTTGTGTATTTCGGTTATATGATGCCTTTACTGAGTTTCGTTCATTAAACAAATAACTCACAGAAAAACGGGGCTCCAGATTGAGGTAATTTTTATAGAACTTCCCGCTACTTACCTGATCTGTCTGGTTGATGTTTCCATCCGCATCGTACTCACTAAAATTACCCGGACCTAATAACGAAAAAGCAGCCAGGCGTACGCCGTATAAAAAGTTAAGTTTATCACTTACTGCCCATTCATCTGATACATAAGCCGCACTTTCCAATCCATAACGTTTCTCTTGTGCAAGCGGATTAACCTGTGATTCTTCACTGGTTGTTGTAATATCAATTGGCGAGATGCGATGGTGCGTGGCATTTAAACCAAATCTAAGTGTATGCTGATTACTGAAATATTGAAAATCTTCCTTGAAATTAAAATCACGCACCAATGATGTTGCCTTAAAATTGGTAACATCATTCAGCAATCTTACGGTGTAGTTATAATTGTTGTAAATGAGGGAAGTATTGGAAAACAAGCGGTCGTTAAAAATATGATTCAAACGAATAGTGGTAGTTACATTTCCCCAGTTATTTTCAAATAAATCTTTAACACCAATGTTATCCTTACCAAAATAACCTGAAATGTAAATGGTATTTTTATCATTGATTTTGTAATTCGCTTTGGCATTAATATCATAAAAGTTTAGCGTACTGCCATTAATGGATGAATCAGGAGAAGCCCGTAAAAAAAGATCGATATAAGTCCGCCTGAAACTGACCATAAACGAGCCCCTATCTTTTACAATAGGTCCTTCGGCTTTCAGGCGGGAGGCAATTAAACCAATTCCACCCTGAAACTTAAATTCCTTATTGTTTCCATCATCCATTTTAACGTCTAAAACAGATGATAAACGACCGCCATATTGTGCTGGCATTCCGCCTTTATATAAACTTACGTCTTTAATGGCATCAGCATTAAAGGTAGAAAAGAAACCTAAAAGGTGTGATGAATTGTAAACCACTGCTTCATCCAGGATAATCAGGTTTTGATCGGCAGCACCGCCACGTACATAGAAACCTGTATTTCCTTCGCCTCCTGATTTAACGCCCGGCAGCAATTGTATGGTTTTCAAAACATCCTTCTCTCCCAATAAAACCGGAATAGAATTTAAGGATTTCATATCGATCCGTTCCAAACCCATCTGCGCACTTTTTACGTTCTCATTTTTGCGGTTATTAGCGCTTACCGTTACTTCAGCCAGATCGTTTGTGCTTTTTAACTCCTCATTCAGTTTGGTATCTTTATTCAGGTTAATGTTTTTTGTAATCGGCACAAAACCAGTATAGCTAATGGTTACGGTGTACGTTCCTTCGGTTTGAGTTAGTGCATAATAACCATAATTGTTCGTTAGCGTGCCCGCATTAGCCGGTCCGGATATTTTAACCGTAGCACCAATTAAGGTTTCACCAGAGCTTGCATCACGGATGGTACCACTTAGCGTGAATTTGTTTTGAGCGGAAATAGAGGAACTGAATAATAATAAAAAGAGAATAGACAGGTAAAATTTTATCGACATATATACGGGAATCTTTAGAGATAAAGTTTCAAATGTACGAAATACGTAATGATGTCAATGTGATGATTTTGTTAATGTAGGGGAATTCAGTGACATCAAATCACCGACTTCATCCTAAACTACTTTTTCAATAAATGTGGTTCGACCGCTTTTCTCCAGATGGCATATCCCGCAGCATTCATGTGCAGCATATCCTCAACAAAAAGTTCTGGACGTAAATTGCCATCTTTTGTTAACATTAAGCTGTACACATCAATAAATTTGGTGTTGGCTTCTTTAAATAGAAAAGCTTTGATCAATGCATTGGAAGCTATAACCTTTTCTTTAAACGCTGCTCTGCTTGGGCTGGGTTTAATGGAAATGTATAATATTGGTGTATTTGGTAAAGTAGCCCTTATCGATTGATACAATTTAATGGTTCTGTTCAATACAGAATCTGGTGTGGTTTTTTCATTAGGCAAATCATTTTCACCCACATATAGTACAATTTGGCGTGGATGATAAGGAAAAACAATATCATTCAGATAAAAAGTAATGTCGTTGGTTACCGCACCACCAATACCACGATTAAGCACATTATATTTAGCAAAAACCTGGGTGAGATTATCCCATTTACGAATGGATGAACTGCCGACAAACAATATAGGTTGAACCGGAGGTTTATACATTTGATCGTATTTTTTGATCGTTTGTACATCTTCCCAGAAAGCAGGTTTATTTTGGGCAAAAGCAGCTATGAATAAAAATGGAGAAAGAATTAGCGTAAAGATTATTTTTTTCATGGTATCAATATTTCGAATTGCGCAAGATAGCAATCGTCTATATGATTTTTAGAAATTTGATGTAACAGATTTAGTAACCTCGGTTTTGTGCCTGCGCTCGTTTCTAACGGGTGCATTATAGTTCTACGATTGTATCGTCAGCAGCTTTTTCTATAGTTTGAGATTAGCCGATGAGATATACCGCACAAACATTGTTTCTATGCCATACATATGGCCTTCTATTTACACGCTCGTTAAAAACAAGCGTGAGCATAAATGAGAACACTGCACAAAAAAGCCGCTTTAACAATTGCTAAAGCGGCTTCAAAATTTTTTATTAAGATTATTTCACATCAAACCATAATCGGGTGGTTAACAAATCTGCTCCCTGACTGGCTACTGCATTTCTGTAACTTTGTCCATTTAGCGATTGTTCTGTTCCGGGGTAGATAAAGCGTACCGGAATTTGTCCGTCCAAAACGGTATTTGCCGATGGCGTAAGTTCAGGGTAATCCAATCTGCGTCTTTCTGCCCAGGCTTCCAGGCCTTGTCCGAAGAGTGCAATCCACTTTTGTTCGCCGATTGATTTTTTATAATTTGTTGCATCATATTGAGTGGCTGCCTGTGCTACATAATTGGCAACTAAAGCATCAGAAATCCCAAATTGCTTTAAAGATGCTAAAATCCCTTGCTGGTATAAATCAGCTGCATTCTCGGTGGTAAAACCTCTTGCTGCGGCTTCTGCCCGATCGAACAATAATTCTGCATAACTAAAAATTACAGCTGGTGATTGAGGTGTAAGGAAATAGGCTCCTGGTTTGGAGGTTTTAGCAAAACCAATACCGCTGGCTTCAGAATTGGTTAAACCATTAGGTAAACCCACATATTCTTCAGGCGTAGCTGTTTGCGTTTTATTGGCATAAACCGATAGACGTGGATCGTTCAGACTAAATAATTTATCTACAATGGTTTTGCTAATCCGGTAATCATCCCTGGTATCAAACAATGCACTCACCGGGTTTTGTTGCGGTGAACTCTGATAAATTAATTGGGCAATATCTGCATTTTCACTAATGTAAGCATCACCGTCATTTTTAATATCGTCTAACACCTGCTTCGCCTTGGCTGGTTCCTGATCTGCTATTCGAAGTGCAATCCGCAACCTAAGCGAATTGGCCAATTTCCTCCATCTGGTAATATTGCCATTGTAAATCACATCTCCGGCAATAGCTTTCCCGGCAGGATCTAAAGTGTTTTTTGCCGTTTTCAAATCTTTTAGTAAGCCGTCATAAACATCCTTTTGTTTATCATAAGCAGGGGTGATAAACTCTTTTATTTTTCCAGCCTCACTATATGGAATATCACCATAAGCATCAGTAAGCAATAAAAACGACCAGGATCTTAAAGTTAATGCCACACCCGTATAATTTGGATTACTGGTTGTATTTCCAATCTCTATAATTTTGTTTAAACCATTAATACTGGTTGAATATAAAGTAGACCATAGCGTGGTAAAACTACTGTTGGTATAAATAAACCTATCCTCTTCCGTATACTGTACTTTTGCCCAATGCTGAACAAAAAGCAGGCTGGAGTTCATATTATTGGTGGTACCCCAGTAGGCATCAGCTGTATTTTTGATGGCAGCAGTTAACAAATAATCCGGCTGTGCATTCTCAGTTACATTGGGGTTAATGTTGACTTCATCCAATTCTTTTTTGCAGGATGTTGCGAAAATAGAAAGTGTAATCAGACTATATATAATATTTTTTTTCATGATGGGAAGATTAAAATTTAATGTTCAGGTTAATTCCGTAAGTACGTGTGGTTGGATTGGATAGACTCTCCAAACCTTGTCCGTTACCAGTATTAAAGGCAACTTCCGGATCAATATCTTCAACATTGCGATGAAGGATGGCAAGGTTTCTCCCCACTAACGCAACTGATACGCCTTGCAAATTCAGTGACTTGATCCATTTTGCTGGTAAATTATAGCTTAATTTTATTTCACGAAGTTTCACGTAAGAGGCATCAAAGATATTAGCCTCATCTATGGTTCGGAATGATTTATAATAGGTTTGTGCAGAAAGAATTTTTTCATTCCGTTTACCATCAGCGGTTACCCCATCAAAGATCATCCCATCATCATAAACGGTTGCCCCTGCTGGCGCATTGGCACCACTAGCTAACCTAACCGCTCCATTTGCCTTTAAATTTCCAGGGTAGTAATAAGAAATTCCACCAAATTCTGCGCCTCTTCCAGGCAATGTAGAAGCTAAAACGCCTGTGTAAGTACCTGTAGAATAAGTACCATTATAAATAGAACCACCAAAACTGGCATCAATCAATACGCCTAAACTAAAACCTTTGTAACTAAAAGTGTTTGAAATTCCACCAATCCAATCTGGTGTATACTTGCCTAAAACTCTTTTGGTAGGATCAGTTTGTGGTGCACCTGTAGCATTAACCACAATGTTGCCATTTCCATCTCTCAAAAAGGCATTGCCAAAGAGTGTTCCGTAAGGCTGGCCAACCGTAGCAATTACCTGCGCAGAATTAGTAGCAATCACATAATTTTGCAGTAAACCTTCCTGATCCAATTCAACCACTTTGCTTCTATTTGCTGCATAGTTTACATCAATATCCCAGGTAAATTGTTTTTTCACCGGCGTAATACCCAGCTGGACTTCTATACCCTTGTTATTAATTTTTCCGGCATTTATATTTTTCGATCTGAAACCTGTGCTCGGACTCACATCAACATTTAGAATCTGGTTGTAACTGTTCGTATTATATAAACTCACATCAAAACGAAGTCGTTTATTAAATAAAACTGCTTCAGCACCCAATTCTGATGAGGTGGTGGTTTCTGATTTTAAATTCGGGTCGAAATCTGTTCCAGATGGGCTAAGCTGTGGACTTGCTCCAAAAGGTGCAGAGAAACTGTAAGTATTGGTTAAACGATAAGGTGAGGTGTCCTTACCAACCTTAGACCAGCCACCACGTATTTTTGCGTAATCCAGCACAGCGCTTTTTATATCAAAAGCTTCGGTAAGCACTAAACTACCATTGAAAGATGGATAAAAGTAGGATCGGTTTTGAGCAGGCAAAGTAGACGACCAATCATTTCGGGCTGTAATATTGGCAAACAGGTAATTTCTAAAACCAACCTGACCCGATGCATAACCACTGTAAGATTTTAATTTACTGTAATTATTAGATGAAGTTAAAGGATCTCTTGAATTGTTTAACGTATATAAGCCGGCAACAGCCAAACGTGGCGCACTTTGATCGTTCTGTTCAATATAACTGGAGCGGATATTACCACCCAGCAACACATCTAAGCTAAAATCATCATTTAATTGCTTCGTATAATTCAAAGTAGCATCGGTATTATTTTCATTCACCGTAAAAGCACTTTCGGTGTATGATCCAAATGGCGTTCCGTTAGTACCATAGGCAATTTTAATTTTCCTGCGGTCATTATAATAATCTGTTCCCGTACGGAAGTTAAAGTTCAAGCCATCAATAATTTTATAGTTCAAACCAATACTTCCAATTAATCGGTTTCTATCTTGAGACACGGTATTTTCATAAGCCACCCAATAAGGATTGCTGTAATAACTGTTATTCCAGTTGAAGGTATTGCCATTTTCATCCAGGTAATTTTTCAATTGATTGATATCTACCTGTCTACCAAACCAGGCAAACTGCAACATGGTACTGGTTGATCTTGATCCGCCGGTTCCAGGCAAGTTATCGGCGCCTAGTTTGCTATAATTGGCATTCGCGGTGATGGTGAGTTTAGGTGTTAAACGTAAAGTAGTATTTAAAGTAAATGAGTTTTTACCCTGACCTGAATTGGGTACGATACCTACCTGCTTGAGGTTGTTATAAGATAATCGATAATCAAATTTATCTCCGGCATCTTCAATTGAAATGCCGTTAGTTAATGAGTAACCCGTTTGGAAGAAATCCCTTACATTATCAGGATGGGCTACAAATGGAACCGCTACCCCTTTTGAAAAGAATTGTGGAATTAATCTGCCATCCATTCTTGGGCCCCAGCTTTCATCAACACCATCGTTTACGCCGGCACCTTTACCATCCACATAGCTAAATTGCCCTTCCGATCCTTGTCCGAATACATCCTGATATTTCGGCAGGGTTAATATACTTTCCAATACGGCATTAGAATTAAAAGATATCCCCAATCCTTTTTTCGATTTTCCGGATTTGGTTTTAATGATAATCACACCAGCTGCAGCTCTGGAACCATATAAAGCTGCTGCATTTGGGCCTTTTAATACACTTATGGATTCAATGTCGTTAGGATTAATATCTGAAATGGCATTGGCATAATCTCTTGCACCAGCTGAATTGAGTTGTGAATTATCTACCGGAATACCATCAACTACAAAAAGTGGCTGATTATTTCCAGCGATAGAAGTTTCACCTCTAATAACCACACGGGAAGACCCCATATCGCCCTGGCTATTGGTTACCCTTACCCCGGCAACTTTACCAGCAAGCGCGTTTACCAGATTGGTTTCCCTTGCTTCCGTTAAACTCTCGCCTTTTACTTCCTGAATGGCATAACCCAATGATTTTTTCTGTTTGGAAATACCTAATGCTGTCACCACCACTTCGTCTAATGCATTTTCACCGTCACTTAAAGTAACATTTAATGCATTTGAACTTTCAGTAACCAGTATCTCTTTGGTGGTAAAACCGATATAAGAGAAAACCAGTGTACCTTTCCCATTAACTGAAATAGTAAAAGCGCCATTATTATTGGTTGTTACGGCTTGTTTGGTACCTTTAACAAATACAGAAACACCTGGTAGTGTTTCTCCTGAAGCGCTTTTAACCGTACCGGAAACACTGATATCTTGGGCATGCACGAGGGATGAAAGCAAAAGCAAGCATACTATTGCCAATAGCTTAATTTTTTTTAACATAATAGGATTGATTAATGATGAGTTAAACGAGGAATGTAAAAAATCAGAGCAAAGTAATTCCATTTCGCTACCAGGCGATTTTTTACAAACTTGAATATTGATTGATTTTAATTATTGGTTTGGTATTTATAGCCTCATACAGCAACAAATACCCTTGTGCATTCGAAGGCTTAAAAAGGTTTTTAAATGACCTGAGTGAATAGATTGTTTTTTGTTAGTTTTTTCCATCAAATTGTTTTTAACTATATAACCCTTACTTACCATATCTGGCGAAGCTGATCTACAAAAAAAGCACGCCTGTAAAATCAGGAGTGCTCTCATATATAATATTAATACTTTGCATTCAACTGACTTAACTTACCCAAATTACTTCGGGATGGAATTAGCACCATATCCAATTCTGGCTGGTTGCTAAGGTTTCGCAGGGCCATTCCCTCCACCTTTCTTGATAAGCATTTTAAAATAACTGCGGCAAAGATAATATAAAAATCATAATGACGACAAATTCTATAGATTTTATTGAAAATATTTTTTCCATGCTTTTACGATGCTTACATTTGTCTCGTTATCAATAGATCTTAAATATCCCATGAATATAAAATCATTACTATTTCTGCTACCAGCTTTTATGCTGTCGCAGATTTTACAAGCACAAACACAGAAAAAACAATCAGCTACTTCCCATAAATTAACTACATCCTTTGTTCCGAATGGCAAATGGCGGGGCGTATTTGAAATTAAACCTGGCGTTGAAGTTCCCTTTAATTTTGAAATTACAAAAAGCGATACTAAGCCTCATTTGATATTTTTGAACGGTGAAGAACGTTTTGATGGTGGCGTGGTTAAACAAACTGCAGATTCCATTCTGGTTCCTATAGATCAGTTTGATAATATACTTGCCTTTAAAATAGCAGGTGATTCGCTGGTAGGAACGCTTAAGAAACAAGATGGCTCTGGCAAACCTTTGGCCGTAAATGCAACCAGAGGGAATCCATATCGTTTCAAACCTAATGGTAAAAATGCTGCAGCAGATTTTTCTGGTAAATACGATGTCACTTTTAAATCACCTACCGGAAAAGATGAAAATGCAGTCGGACTTTTTAAGCAAAACGGCAATAAAATCACCGGAACATTTTTAAGGGTAACGGGCGATTCACGTTACCTGGAAGGAATTGTTGAAGGCAATGATTTTTATTTATCCAGCTTTATTGGCTCCAGTCCATCTTATTACAAAGGAAGCTTTTCTAAAGATGGAACCATAACAGGAGAAACAGTTAGCGCAAGAGGAAATACCCCCTTTACAGGCAAACAAAACCAAAATGCAGCCTTACCTGATGCTTATAAGTTGACTTTTCTAAAGGATGGTTACAAAACACTTGATTTCTCCTTTCCGGATGTAAACGGGAAAAAAGTATCGCTTAGTGATGAAAAATTTAAAAATAAAGTGGTCATTCTAACCATTACAGGTACCTGGTGCCCGAATTGTGTGGATGAAGCATCCTTTATTGCGCCCTGGTATAAGAAAAACCGTAGCCGCGGTGTGGAGGTAATCGGCATTCATTATGAAAGACAACTAGATTCAGCCTATGTACGGAAAGCTTTAACCCGATTCAGAGAAAAATTTGATATTCAATATGAACAGGTTATTGCGGGCACACCAGATAAAAAAATAGTAGCCGAATCTTTACCAGCGCTAAATAATTTCATCTCCTTCCCAACCACCATCGTCATTAATAAAAAAGGTGAGGTAGCACAAATTCACACTGGCTACAGTGGACCTGCAACTGGAAAATATTATACTGATTTTGTAAAGGAGTTTAATACGGAAATTGATGCACTGTTAAAAGAATAGTTTTAGTGATTGTTAAGTGATTAAATTGTAGCGTTGAGTTTAATTTTATAAACGTACAAAACCAGCGTTCGATTATTTTTACATCATGGTAGGTAGGCCGGAAAGCCCCTATCCGCCTTGCGGCATCTTTCTCCTTCAAAGGAAGGGGCGTTTAGAAAATAAAAGCAAAATAATAATCGTCAAACCGACGATTATTATTTATTTTGGTCTTCGCATTTAACCAAATAATTGCAGACCAATGAAGTTTCACCTTAGATTCCACTTTTTATTTGCTATAATTTTTCCTGCCACAGCTAGTCTATTGCTCATGTCAACCGATTTAATGGCAAAAGAAAATAAATTAACAGATGAGCCAGATTCTGCTTATCTCTTTTCTTATAATGCGAATGGCTTGCGCTTCGCCTGGAGTCGTGATCAAACCAACTGGACATCAATCGGCAATGGTTACCTGTTTTTGAAAAGCGATTATGGCAGGTGGGGAAGTGAAAAAAAGATGATTTCGCCTTATGTAATCAGGGGAAGAAATGGCGAATGGGTTTGTGCATGGAGTTTAAATGATCAAACTAATCAGTTTGCCATAGCTACTTCTAAAAATTTAATTAACTGGGGGCCGCAACATTATCCATATGTTGCCATGGGGAAAAATGTACTAAAGCCTGTTATTAATTACGACCAACTGAAAGATGAATATTCCATTACTTATGCTGATGTAGCAGGCAAACATTTTCAAACCAAAACGAAGGATTTTATTACTTATGAAAAAGCTGTTGAAGCCCCGCTCTCAGCATTTAATGACGCGAATAAAACTGCAAATATTTCAGGTAATGCCATTGGGCAATCTCATTATGTGGCCTGGTCTGTAATAAAAGACCTTCAACAGAACTACGATTTACAGCAATACAAAGCCAGACAAAATAGCGAAACAACCAAAGAAGATGCACAAAGATTCGCGGGATTAACACCTGTTGATGCTAAAATCACCATTGATTCAAAAGGCGCAAAAGCAATCAGCAATATGCTTACCGGTATATTTTTTGAAGATATTAATTATGCTGCAGACGGAGGCCTTTATGCAGAATTGATTCAGAACAGAGGATTTGAATATCAACCTAGTGATAAATCTTTCAACGATAAAAACTGGAAAAGCACTTTTGCGTGGAAGTTAAGTGGAGATCAAACCACTTTTACAGTAGATTCAATTGCCCCCATTCATCAAAACAATCCGCATTACGCTGTTCTGGATGTGAAAGTTACTGGTGCCGCATTAACTAACACGGGTTTTGATGGGATTTCTGTTAAGAAAGGAGAAGCCTATCTCTTTTCCGCTTTCAGCAGGCAATTGGCTGGCCATGCTGCTGGCTTTGAGGTGCATTTAATCAGTGACACAAAAGGCCTTTTAGCTAAACTTAATTTAAAAAATACCGCTTCCTGGAAAAAAGTGAGTGGTACTTTCTATCCATCAGCAGATGCGACAGACGCCAGACTGGAAATCATTCCACTGGCTACAGGGAAATTTGCTTTTGATATGGTTTCCTTATTCCCTCAGAAAACATTTAAAGGGCATAAAAATGGTTTAAGAGCTGATCTTGCGACATTAATTGCTGATATCCATCCCAAATTTGTTCGCTTTCCGGGCGGATGTTTAGCGCACGGCGATGGCATTCAGAATATTTACAAATGGAAAAACACCATCGGTGCTTTAGAAACACGAAAACCAGACCGCAACCTTTGGGGCTATCACCAAACCATGGGGTTAGGCTATTTTGAATATTTCCAGTTTTGTGAAGATATTGGCGCAGCCCCTGTTCCGGTAATTGCCGCAGCAGTGCCTTGCCAAAATTCAAGCACGAGTGGTGGCGGTCAGCAAGGCGGAATCCCTCTGGAAGAAATGGACCAATATATCCAGGATATTGTAGATTTAGTAGAATATGCCAATGGCGATGTGCACACCACATGGGGCAAAAAAAGAGCTGAAGCAGGTCACCCGAAACCCTTTAATTTAAAATATATCGGAATTGGAAATGAAGACCAGATTACACAGGTATTTAAAGAACGCTTCACCATGATTTATAAGGCACTACAAAAAAAACATCCTGAAATTACCATTATTGGTACGGCAGGTCCATTTTTTGAAGGTACAGATTATGAAGAAGGCTGGAAAATTGCCACGGATTTAAAAGTGCCAATTATTGATGAACATTATTATCAGTCGCCCGGATGGTTTATTAATAACCAAAACTTTTATGATCAGTACGATCGTTCAAAATCAAAAGTTTATTTAGGTGAATATGCTGCAAGTTTGCCAGGAGGAAACAAAACCAATCTGGAAACGGCTTTAGCTGAAGCCTTATATTTAACCTCACTGGAAAGAAACGGAGATGTGGTGAGCATGGCTTCTTATGCGCCACTGATTGCAAAAGAAGGACATACACAATGGAATCCGGATTTAATTTATTTTAACAATAGCGAAGTAAAACCAACAACCGGTTATTTTGTGCAGCAACTTTATGGTAGCCATGCCGGTGATCAATATCTTCCTGGAGAAATAAAATTATCAAATGATCAGGATCAGGTGAGTAAAAGAATTGCTTTTTCGGTAGTGAAGAACACTCAAACTAATGAGATTTTCGTCAAATTAGTTAACCTGTTACCTGTTGAAGTTAATACTACGCTTGATATGGGCAGTCAGACTAAAAGTGATCATATGGCCACAAAAACTGAAATTTCCGGCAATCCATCAGAGCGACTAATTAAACCAGTCACTTCAAACGTAAATATAAATGATGTATTGAAGCTTCCTGCTTATTCTTTTACGGTGTTGAAGATTAAATTGAGTAAATAAAACGTATTAACATAATTCTCTTAGAACCGTCCTCCAGAACTTGTTTCCGTCCACCTGAACTTGATTCAGGACCTTACCAAAATAGGTGCTGTTTTTAAATGAATCTGATAACTATCGGATCAGAATCACGCTAAATTCAGCATGAAGATTGGGTTAGCAAATCCACTAGAAGAACCCGTCTTTGCGAAGCAGATTCTTCATCTGCTGAAGCAATCTTAAATCGATAATCATTCCCCATTTCTTTAAAAGAAAACAAAAAAAGCCAGTAGTTTAGAACTACTGGCCTATATTTTTAAATCTTTACTGAAACCCGAATTATCCTTTCATAATAGAATGGCCCATTTTATCACGCTTTGTTTTCAAATAACGTTCGTTGTGCACATTGCTTTCAATTTCTATAGGAATATTTTCAATAACCTCCAAACCATAGCCAATCAAGCCAGCTCTTTTAGTAGGGTTATTACTCATCAAACGCATTTTTGTAATGCCTTCTGATCTTAATATCTGCGCACCAACACCATAATCACGTTCGTCGCCTTTAAAGCCTAATTTTATATTTGCTTCAACGGTATCAAAACCAGCATCCTGAAGATTATAAGAACGGAGTTTATTAATCAATCCAATGCCTCTACCCTCCTGGTTCATGTAAACAACGATGCCTTTGCCTTCCTTTTGAATCATTTCTAATGCCTTATGTAACTGTGGTCCACAATCACAACGGCAAGAACCAAAAATATCACCCGTTACACATGAACTGTGTACTCGAGTAAGCACCGGCTCATCCTCTTTCCATTCTCCTTTCGATATGGCCAGGTGTGTAGCATTGTTATCCAACTGTGTATAGGCCGTCATTTTAAAATCGCCCCATTCTGTTGGTAAATCTATCGTTACTTCTCTTTTAATTAAACTATCAATATTTAACCTGTAAGCAATCAGGTCTTCAATAGAAATGATTTTTAACTGGTGCTGTTCTGCAATTTTAAACAAATCCGGAAGTCTGGCCATTTCGCCATCTTCTTTTAAAATTTCTACCAAAAGACCAGCAGGTTTCATCCCAGCCAAACGGGCTAAATCTACCCCAGCTTCTGTATGGCCGGCACGGCGAATCACACCACCATCCTTTGCAATTAATGGAAAAATATGTCCCGGTCTGCCTAACTCTTCAGGTGTAGTTTTAGGGTTAACTAAAGCCAGCATCGTTTTAGATCGATCACTTGCTGATATACCCGTTGTACAACCATAGCCAACCAAATCTACTGATACCGTGAAATTGGTTTCATACGCAGCGGTATTTTTGCCAACCATTAAATCAAGGTTTAATTCTTTACAACGCTCTTCGGTAAGTGGCGCACAAATTAAACCCCGCCCATAGGTAGCCATAAAGTTAATCACTTCAGGAGTTGCATTTTCTGCAGCAGTGAGGAAATCTCCCTCGTTCTCCCTGTTTTCATCATCAACTACAATAATCACTTTGCCTGCTTTAATATCAGCAATGGCTTCTTCTATGGTATTTAATTTTGTTTGCATTTGTTTAAGGCCGATTAATCTAGCCAGATCATGTTATCTTTAATTTGGCTTAAACAACATGAAACCGCTTTTGCCTACACAAAGGTACAACCTTAATGCACAAAAAAAATCTTCGAAATATCATTTATAAGTAAATGATAACCGACAATTATTTTTGCTTGATACGGAATAACTTAACGAAAAGTTGTTTGTAATAATTGATGTCAAACAAGGCCGAATCAACGGTGGCTTTATAAGTAAGGAAAGCTGCTAGCGGAGACAGTACAATTACAGCAATCCACATGGCTACTATGGGATTAGTTGAACCTTCCCGGGCTGATTTTTCTGCCACTGTAGTGATAATATGATAAATTAGAAAGAAGGAGATGGCAATTACAACGGGCAAGCCCATACCCCCCTTACGGATAATGGCACCCAAAGGCGCACCAATAAAAAACAAAAGAATGCAGGAGGCAGCCAGTGTAAACTTTCTTTGGTATTCTATCCTGGTGAATATAATTTCACCTACTAAATCAGTATGGCGTGGTGCAGTGTTAGATAAATTTTGGATCAACCCCGAAACAATATTTGAAGCATTATCCAGGCTCGTTCTTTTTGATCCGTTGGGAATATCTTTAATAATATTATCGCTAATGGCTTTCGGAGCAATTTTTAGTTTAGAATATCCTTTAGTTACGCTGTATTGTTTAAAATTACTTGATGCCATCCTGACTGAATATTGGCTCAGCGTATCAAGCACTTTCACCAATGAATCTCGCTTTTTAGTAATCCCTTTTAAATTAAGCATGGGTGTACTGTTGCCAAAGGCATTAGGATCCGTCCGGTTCATATCAAAAGATTCGAGACTAAACCGTGGTTCTGTTTCTTTAAACCTCGTCCGGTTTAAAATCTGGCGTGGATTGTATGCGCCACTTGTACTGGCTTGTTCTTCATATTGTACGCCATCTTTTAATTTCAGCAAAAGATATTTACCGTCTGAAGTTTTATTCATCTCCCCTTCTTTCGCCATAATTACTTTCGGAATCCCATTAGTACCCCTATGGTCATAAATCAGGATTCCACTTAATTTCCCGTTTTCATCTTTTGCATCTACACGAATGGAAAAATTCGGAATACTGTTATTAAAAACGCCTGGTTTAATCAGAAATGAAAGTTTTTTGTTGCGAATATCATAAAGCAGGGAACTGAATTTCAGGTTTGCCTTTGGCAGCATGTAATTGGAAAAAAGAAAGGAACTGATGGTTAACAAAATGATCACCACAAATAAGGGCCTCATGGCTTTTTGAAGGGAAATACCGGCAGATTTAATGGCCACCAGTTCATAATTTTCGCCCAGGGTACCAAAAGTCATGATAGAGGAAAGCAGCACAGAAAGTGGTAAGGCCATGGCTACATTGGCCGCCGAGGCATAATACATCAGCTCTAAAATGGTGTACCATTCAAAGCCTTTACCGATTAAATCATCGATCCACTTAAATAAGAAAAACATTAAAAGAATAAACATTACCACAAAAAATGTGGCAAGAAAAGGCTTTATGAATGCTTTAATAAGAAGAAGATGTATTTTTTTCACCCTACAAAGGTAAGCAATACAGCCTTAAACTAGGCACCTAAAACACTAATCAAATAGTCAATTTGATTATCCCAGATTAATTTTTTCTCTGCCAGTAAGTCATCGGTGGTGAAATCTGTAATGGCAAGTGCCACATCATTGGTGAGCTCATCCTGCACAATTTCCATTTCGAAATAGCACTGTGGTTCGTCATCCAGCCACTTGAATTTAACCAGTTTGTTTTCTTTTATCGAAACCAGTTTTGCTTTTAGCTGTTCATCATCCCAGGTAAATGTATAAACCTGATCGCGAAAATTTACATCATCGGCAAACCATTGCGACAAGCCATTTGGCTCACTGATAAAGCTATACAAAATTCGTGGTGACGATTTAACCTCGTACTCAAGTGTAAATTTTTTCTTTTCTGCCATGTTAATTCATTACCAGAATAACTCCTGATGTATTTTTTTTATTTTATTTTTCTAAAGAAAGGTAAATTATTCTATATTTGCAACTCCAAAAAATAACCAACTAAATATTTGATCATATACACAAATATTTATACCCGGCGGGGTAGCTCAGATGGTTAGAGCGCAGGATTCATAACCCTGAGGTCGGCAGTTCGATCCTGCTCCCCGCTACTGATTAAAAGCTCATCGAAAGATGGGCTTTTTTTGTTTAAAGGGATTTCGTCCTAGAATAAGTCAACTTGTGTGTCAACCTTTTTTAGGAATAGTCAAAGGGGATTGTGATTGTAAAAAAAATGCATTGGTAATAAAACTCATGCCTTAGGTGATTCCAGATTTTCTTTTGCTTTTACGCTAGATTGATATTTATGTGTTGTTATTCAACTATTTTTACTAGATTCAAAAAGATCAATTAAAACTCTCATGAATAAAGAATCTTCAAAAATTGAGCTCACAATATCAGGGCTTTTTAACTTATTGACAAAACTAGAAAAAGCAATTTCTCCTTATTCCACATTTCTATATAGGATTAAAAGATACAATAATTTATTTACTAATATTTTTAGTATATTTGTGTATGGCGGTTAGGAACCTGTTCAGAAAACCTTTTGATGAAGGAACAATTGTTAAACTTAAACTTTACACAGACTATCTTAGGGAATGGGCACCAGTATTTTTATCGAAAAAAATACCAATATGGAAAACAGTACAAATTTTTGATTTTTTTGCTGGTCAAGGGAAGGATTCAATGAATTCACCAGGAAGCCCACTAATTGCTATTGAAGTTATTAGATCCTTTGAAAAACTCATTAAAGAAAGAGATCTATGTGTGATACTTCATTTCAATGAACTTGAGGAAGAAAAATATAGGTCTTTAGTAGAATGCTTAGAAGGCTGTGAAGGAAATTTCGAGATAAAAACCTATCAGAAAGATTTCAAAACTTTATTTGATGAGCATTATGAATCAATGAAAAGCTCTGCTAACTTTCTGTTCTTAGATCAGAATGGGATAAAAGAAATTACCTCAGAGTTGTTTGCAAAAATAATTGTGTTAAAGCAAACTGATTTTTTGTTCTTTATTTCATCATCTTATTTTAAAAGATTTGCAACAACACCTGAGTTTCAAAAACACTTCCCATTTGACCCTATCGAGATGCAAAATATAGAGTATTACCATATACATAGGAAGGTCTTGTCACACTATAAATCATTAATACCAGAAAACAAAACATATTATTTAGCACCATTTTCAATTAAAAAGGAACGCAATATTTATGGTTTGATATTCGGAACTAATCACACACTAGGAATAGAAAAATTTTTAAATGTAGCTTGGAAAAATGATAAATTAAGAGGTGAGGCGAATTATGATATTGATAGTGAAAACATTGATCTTCACTCGCCAAGGCTCTTTCCTGAGTTGAATATACCTAGCAAACGAGATGTTTTTGAGAAAAATTTAAGCTCGAAAATTGTTTCGGGTGAAATAAACCAGCGCGATGATGCTTATCTTTTTGCACTTAATGAAGGTTTTCTACTGAAAGATGCAAACATAGTTTTAAAGAAGCTTTATGCCGAAAAAAAAATAAAATCAGTTATTGAGTATATTTCGGCAGATTTGCACAAAAATAAACAAAATGTACCTATAATAACATAAATTATGGCACAATCAAATATTGAATGGACTGAATTAACGTGGAATCCGGTTACGGGCTGTAGTAAGATTAGCCCTGGTTGTAAATTTTGTTACGCAGAAACAATGACTAAACGCCTAACAGCAATGGGTGTCGAGAAATATAAAGATGGCTTCAAAGTCCGAATACATCCTGATACATTGAATATACCATTTACGTGGAAAAAATCAAAAGTTGTCTTCGTTAATTCAATGAGCGATCTTTTCCATCCAGATGTACCCATTGAATTTATAAAAGCGGTATTCGCTGTAATGAATAATACCCCACAACATATTTACCAAGTTTTAACTAAAAGATCTGAAAGATTGGTTGAGATTGCTAATGAATTAACCTGGTCACCGAATATATGGATGGGTGTTTCCGTAGAAAACGAGGACTACACATTTAGGATTGACGACCTTTCACTTACCCCAGCAAAAGTGAAATTTCTTTCTATAGAGCCTTTGATTGGGGCTGTTAGAACTTTACATTTAGAAAATATAGATTGGGTGATAGTTGGTGGTGAATCTGGCCACAAAGCAAGACCATTAGAAAAAGAATGGGTAGATTACATTAAAGATAAATGTCAGCAAGAAAGAGTTGCTTTCTTCTTTAAACAATGGGGTAAGCCCAAATTTAATGCAAACCAGAATGATCCAACGATAGATGCAACGCATCCGAAGCATGCCAAAGGTGGCTGCCAATTAGACGGCGAAATTTACAGGGAAATGCCAGAAAAAGCTGCTTAAGTTTTCTTCCTATTGTGGGTTCTCACCAGATCGTTTGCTATTTTGATCGCACTTGCATTATTTGATGCACAGAAAAAATGATACATTAAAGAGTTGTTACTATTTACAATTACATACGGTTCTGAGATCAGATCAAAAACCGTATTTAGTTTTTCACTATAAATTTTGAACAATTTTTCGTTTGAAGCACTGGATTTGGTAATTACTTTTCTTGGCCCAAATAAATCCGTAACAATCTCCTCATCATAGATGCTGCTTGTTATAATTTTACGGTCAATTCCAAAAAACTTTTCTAAACGTTGCCACCACGCTTCAGATATTTTTAAATTCTTTTTCAAAAGTCTATTTGCACCTACTCCGGTAGGACTTAAGATCCAAAGGTCTACACCTAACCCTTTCAATATCTCAATTGAACTCCAATCGAGGTTCATTCCAAAGGGATCTAAAAAGACAAGTGCTTTTCTAAATGAATCTTTTCTTAGATATGTGGCAAGTCTTTTTAAAACAACATTGCAATCCTCAGCAACCACAAATATATTATTAGTGAGTCTTTTAGACTTGAGAGCAAATTCCAACATTTTCTTTTTATCTTCATCTTTCTCTACAAAATAGTAGATATCAAAACCCCTAGGTACTCCTATTCCAACTACTTTCTGCGCTGCACCTTCTATAACCTTGAAATCCTTTTCATTTCCAATTTTAATTTCCCCACTTCCAGCAAATCCATCGAAATATGTTAAATGAAATTTCTGTTTATTCATTATGTATAAGTATGCCGAGGTGTATTTATACAGGATTTCTATCTTGGTTTCCGTCCATAACCCACCAAATTCATTTTGCATAATGAGAATATTAATTTTAAAATTTACTTAAAAAAAGTTCTCGTATTAGAATATGAGAGCATTCCAACTTGGTACAATGAAATTACAGATCAGATAGTATCAAAATAATTGATGTATGAAAACAGTATAATCAAAATGTAGTTACGATTACAGTACATAGATACAACTTAATAATACATTCTAAAGCCTTTTAATTTGTTTGACGTCCTCCGCTAGCGTATGCGTGCCATGTGTACATTTTTTTGATTAAGAAATAATTTATGATCAATAGCGCATTATAGAACTTTAGTTATGATCTACTTTTACATATGTTCACACACATCAAGAGTGAGCTAGCGAGAATTTATTAATGCCTTCTCGGAGCTGATCTAGTATGTGGACTAACATAAGTACCATTCTTACGCGTATAACCTTTTACGTGAATAGAACCTCCTGATGAACCAGTTGATTTGGTTGTAGTTCTTATTGTTGCAGATGGCGTGTAAGTTGGGTATGGATTCAACAATCTACCATACTTATAATCTGAAGTTAGTATACCATTATAAGTGTAACCAAAGTCTGTCGTAAATACTAAATCATTTAGCTGCTTTTTGGTTAGCTTTTTAAGCGGCTTCCAAGTTACAATGCGTGGACTGTAACCGTTCATTATACCGTATCGAGTTGGTGTCCTCGATGACTTACCGCTATAAACAAATGCTTTACCTGCTTCAATTGTTAGTAATTTATCAAAGCTATCAACAGAAGAATAGATTGGTGTTTCCGTATCGGAAACAACCATATAGTAGTTAGTGGTACAACTTGATAGCATGAGTAATGCTATAAGGAAAGGGAGAGCTAATCTTTTCATTGGTTTTTTTTAAATATATTGTTTAATAAGTATCTCTACATCTTACAAAAAAAAGAAATGTTAAGGCAGATTTCCTTTCATCATCCTTATTGTTAAAAACTGAGATAACCTTTATGTATTCAAAAGTAAAAGCAAAATTTGCTTCATTAATACGGGAAACCGTAAACAATCATATTTTAAAATTAAACCTTGCTAAACTCTTTCAGTGAATCTCCCCCTCACCCCACCACCGGCACCCCAAACCCCCGATACTCTTCAACAAGTTGTTGCGCAGAAACCATTTCACTTTCTAACATAGAGAGTTGATGGCGGAGTAAAATTTGTTGGTGAAGGCCGCATGATTTAAGTTTCTCTAAACACTTCACTTCGAGCACACCCACATAAGGGTTGGCCGCTTTACCCTTCAAATTTGTTTTCAATTCGTTAAGCAAACGCCAAAGCTTGCGGTTGCTAGCATAAGTTTCTTCCATTCGCGAAAGTTTTTCACGAATGATTTCATGTTTCTGTGTTGCACGTTTCTGATTGTAAGACAGCTTTTTTAGCATGGCTACCAAAGCCTTCTGATCATTTAAGCTAATTATTTCAGTGGCCTGGATCTCGTTAGCATTATTCATTAAAAGTTCGATGGTACTTAACATGCTTAATTCTTTGGCATTAAGCTCTCGTAAACCCTTTTCATGCAAACTGCCGGTGGTTTTATTACTCCCCATAAGTTTAGCCATGTCTGTTTGTGATAAACCAATCTGATCTCTTAATTTTTTCATGCTGCAAAATTTTTATCTAAGTTACACGATTCTCGAAACAAAATTATTAGAAACATTTTTTTGTTTCAAGAAAAATTGTTTCGAAAATCCGAAACAATTTATTCAGAAACTATTTTTTGTTTCTACATGAATTGTTTCTAACCTCGCGCTAAAGAATGTTAAAGCATTTTTAAATAAAAAATTTCAAGCAAGCATTAACGGAAGTGAACAAGTCAAATTGTTTTTAAACTGTCGTCAGTTTTTAAGCGTAAATAAAATCATACAATTAAAACGTTTAGATAATTATTCTTTTTTTGTTTTATTTACTACTATTAGGAATATTTTTTAATACAAATTAAATTTTTAAACATGGATTATTCAGTATCAACATTAACGGAGCTTGCAGATTGCGACACCGTTTTGGCCCTTATCGAAAAGGACAAAAAAGATTTATCTTTCAGAAAACTTTCGTTAGAACGCCAGCAAGAAAATTATGCCAATACAACGGTTGAGGTTTCATCCGAAATTGAGGTATTAAATGCAGAACTATCAGCAGTAAACACTGTAGTGGCTACTTTACCCGATGGCGACACGAAAGACGACAACATTAAGAGACAGAAAAAGCTAGAGTATAACCTCTTTCTCTTAACCAACCGTAAAGCCAACTATGGTGCCATTGCCCTGCTCGAAAAGGAATTTAACATTGCCCGAGTGGTAAAAGAGCTGGAAGAAGCCGATGCTTTTGCCGCAGCAGTAGTTGCCCGTAGAAACAGTATCTAAAATTGCCCTATTGTGATCACATCCCATGTGTACAACGATTTATAAATAATCATCGGCTTAAAATTAAATCATCCCCAAATTTATTTTAATTCAGCATTTGCGAACTTAGCCTGCTTAAGTTAGCACGAATAACATTTCATTCCATTAAGTAAAAATCTCATTCACAATATTCCTGACCGAGTGGTAGTCCCACATTTTAAATTTTCTCTGGAAAAAGAGTTATTTAGTAGTTCGCAGCGGTCAGGATATTTTATTTAGTGGTTGAGGTAAAGCTTAAATTAATAGCTTAAGCAGTAAGAATAAATGTACTATCGTTATGTCATTCGCTATCATAACTAAAAAAATAAGGCTTCATTTAACTGCCATTCTTCAAAATATTTTGTGAATTAGATTTTTGTATTTACATTGCTGATGCAAAACTGTTAATACCATATTATTTCACTTTAATCCAGAGCAAAAATCAAGTAAATTTTCATTCACAATATTCCTGACCGAGTGGTAGCCCCACATTACCTAAGTCTCTGAAAAGAGGTATTGGCAGTTTGCAGCGGTCAGGATATTTTTATTTTTAGGTTATGCAAACTGCCCAAATCAAAAACCCAAGCACACAGCTCCCTGTTGAGGTTGTAGCTGTAAATGAATTCCGAAAACTGATCAAAGCCTATTTCGAAATGAATAGTCTGGCGGATGTGAATCAAATCCTTACCGAAATGCTCAGCGCAGCTATCGGGCCCGATCCACGCTCTGGCAAACACGAACCTATTACTGTTGCCAATGCCCTTTATGATGTTAACAATATCATCAATCTCATAATTAACACTAAAACTTTAGCCAATAAAAAGTTATTTAAGCATTACGTTAAAAACCAAGCTTATAAACTGCATGCTGTTGGCCATTTTAATGTAGCGCACCTATCTGAAGTTTTATATTATGGATTAAATGCCTACATCTTTCAGGAAGAAGGTTATGAAGGTGCAACGCTTAACTTTTCTGCAGAAATTACTACTGCATATAAAATGATTTATGATTGGTTAACAGATTGCGATGCCTGGTATACTACTTTTAAACAAAGGATTCAAATCAATTGATAGGTTATGTGCCACTCCCCTCCTTTATTTTAAGGAGGGGTGCCCACAGGGCGGGGTGGTTAATTTGTTTAACGGTCTATTCTTCGTATCATGCAAAGGATATTGTTTTACCTGCTGAACAGGCCAGCTCGCAATGACTTATTTACAAATTAGTTTTAAGGTAGCAATTGCCTAATCAATTTTGAAGTGCTGCAGAATTTAATCGAACCGTTCATTTATAGCTTTGGCAAATGTTCCAAGATCATGATATATGGCTGTATAGAAAAGGAACTAATGAATTATAGCTTTGCTATAACAAATGGCATGTTTAGCAGGTAACAGCAGATATCTGGTAATTAAAAAGATCAAAATAACCACCGCGCCTTTGTATGAGTTGCTCATGTGTACCCATTTCAGCAACCTGACCGTTTTTCATAAAAATGATCTGGTCGGCATTCATGATGGTGCTCAGGCGGTGGGCGATAATTACAACTGTTTTATCTTTAAAATTTTTCCAAAGGTTTTCCATCACGCGGTATTCAGTTTTGGCATCCAGTGCACTAGTGGCTTCATCAAAGATCAATATTTCTGGTGTGTTGTACACTGCCCTGGCAATGAGTAGTCTTTGGTATTGCCCTTTGCTTAGGTTAATTCCTGACTGGGACAGGTTGGTGTAGTAGCCATTTCCCAATGTATTGATGTAGCTGTCTATTTCGGCAATTTCGCAGGCCCAGCGAACCCTATCCAGATCAACAGCAGATTGATCCAAACAAATATTATTGATAATACTATCAGAAAAGATCATCCCGTCCTGAAACACAGCTCCGCAGATCTTACGCCAATGGTCGGGCGCCACTCCACTCAAATCCTGGCTTCCATAAAAAATTTCGCCCTGATCGACTTCCAGCAACCTGAGCAAAATTTTTGCAATGGTACTCTTTCCACTTCCGCTTTCCCCTACAACCGCAGTGACTTCGCCAATTTTCAGGTCCAGGTCAAAGTTATGAAGTACCGGTGCCATGGTTAGGGTATCGTAAGAGAAGCTGATATTCCGGAATGAAATGTATTGATCTGGGAAAGATGGACCGTGCTTTAATTGCTGAACATGGTTGGCGCTGTTTGCGGGGATTTCCTTCTCTTTTGCAAAAATTGAGTTAATCCGCTTTCCACTGATATGTGCATTAATATAGGCGTTGAAAAAGGTAGACAGGAATTCGATAGGTACACTGAGTTGCCCAACAATAAAAGCAATACTAAAAAATTGTCCTAGGCTGAGTTCATTCCTGGTGACCATAATTGCGCCAATTGCAGTAAAACAGCAGAGGTTAAGAATCCCTAAAGATTTGAAACCCAGGCTCTCAATACTATTTAACCTGAATGAACGCAAGTTAATGGCATATTCTTTTTGCTGCTTCGCTTCCCAGGTATTCAGCCGGTGCTCTACACCCTGGTACAATTTTATTTCCTGCATGCCGATGATGAATTCATAAAGGAAACTGGTCTGATCAACATCTACATCATAACGCTGATAATTGATGAGCTTCTTCTTCTCATTAAAAATAGACATCCAGCCTGCGCTAAGAAGACTGTAGGCTAACATCCAAAAGAATAAATAGTGGTTAATAGGAAACAAGATAATGGAATAGAAAATATACATACTGAAATTGAAGATCAATTGAGGAAATACCTGGGTATTGAATTCTTCTATTTTGTTATGATCGTCCATCTTTTGAACCAGCTCTGAAATTTTATGTTGTTCAAAAAATCGAGGGGTAATGACGGTTAATCTTTTTAGAAATTTCCGCAAGTTAGCAATAAAGAGTTTGTTGGCCGATTTCTGTATGATAAATTGGTGCAACACCTCTGAGAATACCTTTGAGATTGAGGCAAGAAACAGAAACGCCACGATGCCGATAATAAGTAAGTGATCTTTTTTAAGTATACCCAGGTCAATCAGCCATTGATTGGTACGAACGGTACCATAACTGAGCAAACCGGTGATAAAAAGAATAAAAGTGGTGGCAATAATGGTGTTCTTGAATTGGAGTATTTGCTGCCAGAGGTAGTTTTCTCCACGGGAGGGCTTCTGGTGTTTTTGATACAGTTTTTCTTCATCAGCAATATCAAAGGCTACAGCATACCCGAATTCTTGGCCATCAGGATACCATTTTTCAAGAAAATCCTGCTCTGTGAGCTTGATTTTACCATATGCAGGATCTGCTATGTGATAAAAAGTTTTTTCCCTGGAAACAGAGATGCGGTACAGTACCACATAATGTCGAGCTGACCAATGAAGGATGCAGGGCAAGTCTACAACTTCCCTTAGATTTTCTACATCAATCTGAATTTCCGCGGTTTCCAATCCGATGAGGTTTGCCGCTTTCCTAATGTGCAAAAAAGTTACGCCACCACGTTGTTCGCCGCAGCTTTTACGAATAAACTCTAGCGGTATGTTTGCACCGTAGTGTGATGCAATCATTTGAATACAGGTGTGCCCGCAATCGGATGACTCTTCCTGGATATGTGATTTAAAACGCTTCAAGCTGGTAAGTTCCTTTAGATGTCAGTTTCAACGGGTGCTGCGTAAAAAGGGCAAAACGTAATTCGTTGCCTTTAAAATCTTCAATTTGGTCATTGGAAACATCCCACCATTTTCTGAAGTCCTCACTGCGAATGATTTCCGAAAGGTTTTGTTGAAAAATGTTTCCAAATGATTGCTGATGCAAGAGGCAGTTCTTAACCTCGCCATTAAAGTCAACTTCCATTCTTTTATAGAAGTAAGGGTGATGATTACTGGAAAGCAAAAAGTATTTTCGGTTTACCAGGTATTTGTCCAGCGGGAAGGGTTTGGCATAAACTGATTCAGCTGATGCCTTGAAAAATGTAATATCTTCTTGATGGCCAGTGGGAATTTCTTCCTTATAGCCTAAAACAGTAATATTATCCAATTTAGGAAATTGATGAAAGAGTTCCTGAAGCGCAGACAATTGCAGGCTTTCATCTGCATCCAGGTAAATGGCTATCGAACGGAGGGTGGTACAGGCTAGGTGTTCCAGGAGTACCTTTAGCACAGTTAGTTGTTCCCTACCCCCTGGCACCCTGATTTCCAGATTTTTGCAAAGCATTTCGTTCAGTTGCTGACCGAAATGGCCATAATCTTCGTTAGGATTAAACTCCAGCACACAGTAGGTGATGTGTTCAGGGGTGAAATATTCTCCCGGCATTTCTGGAAAAGCATAAGGTTCATTGGTGTAGAAAGCAAGTTGGTTTGTTCTGAGGTAACTAACATATTCATCAAAAGTTTCCCGGTCTTCCCCTTCAAGTTCTGCCCTTACTGTCGCAACCGGCTTATCAGTTAGTTCATCAAGCAGCTCACTTAAACTGTTTGGAATGAAAGATAAGGTTCCTTTTTTAAAGTTATAAATGACGCTACGTTCCTCTCCCCTGACGTTTCGGTTGTGGGAATAAAGAATCAGGTGGCTTCCGTTGTTAATCATGCGCTTGTTCTTCTAATAAGATATTTGAATAGGGGTTCAGGGGCGTATATTGAATGTACTCCTTTGAAAAATGTGCAGTTGACTGACTAAACCTTGTGTGTGCATACATCTCACCAATGGAAGAGGTTTCAGTCAGAATCATATAGCGATAGAAAACAGGCAGTTTTTGAAGAAACTCTTCTTCGAATATCGTTACATAAGATGCTGATGGATTTGTCTGTTCTTCACTCATTTGTCGTTTTTGATTAGCCATTCGGCAATGTGTTTTTCTACATTTAAATTATTGCGTTCTGAAGGTGCGGAATATTGCCCACCCGGGTTCACTTCTAAGAAATAGTATTCCCCGGTATGAGACCTGAGCAGATCGATACTGCCTGTGTTCAAGCCCACACGTTTCATGAGCTCCCGGAGCTTATCCTCAATATTTGCAGGTAATTGATAGTTTACCCAGTGGAGAAAGTCTTCAGAATAATTCATTTTGATATCTGCTGGACGGCTTTCACTATCAAATACAGCAGCTGAAGAATAGAATTTACCATCCAGGTAAAAACTTCTAACCTCATAATGCGCCTCTACCTTTTGCTGGAAAAAGGAGTAACTAAAATTCAGTGGAAGCTGATCGATCATTTGCTGATCCATGGTGGTGGTATAGGTTGCAAAAGTTTGTGAACCAGCCCTGAAAAAACCGCTGAATTCAATGGGCTTGGTAATGACTGCACCACTGCGTTTATGAAAGGCTTTCAATTCTTCCCGGCTGTTGGTAACAATAGTTTCTGGGGTTTTAAGGCCGATTGAATGCGCACACGTCTGTACATTTATTTTGTTGATACTGCCAAGCCTGGGGTTCATTAGCCACTTCTTTTCACTCAACAGGTCATATAAAGAATCCTGAAAGGAATCTTGTTCCCGATTGAGTTCATAAATGGATTGCGTATAAGGCCATTGGTTATACCTAACGAAATCTGTTTTTTCGGAGAAACGTCTGCACCACACACTATTGATTTTAGGGAAGTAGTCGGTACCCATCACCATCATTTTTTTATTCAGGTAGTCGATTGAAAAATCCATGTCCTGCCGATAAAGATCTTTGGTGGTGATTTTCAGAAAGTCAGCTTTGTAGAACAGGAGCCAGTCGATTACCGGATCTGTCCCCTGTTCAAAGCTTCCGTAAGAAAGTACTAGAATCATCTTTGAGATTTTAAATTGGTTAACTCTTTTTGAAATGGTCGTCTTTCGCCGTATCTGTTTTATCAGAGGCTACTACACCTTTCTTTTTTTTCTTTTTCTTATCGTTCTGACCGCCGTAGATATTTTTGCAGGCTTCACTATCCATAATGAAGGCTGTGAGTTTTTCCAGTTTTTTCATAATATTCGATGTTTTATTCGTAATCCCTCCAGTAAGTGTCTTGGGATACTGTATCCACATCTTTCTTTTCCGATGAAATTGTATCACCATCACCGTGGTCTTTCTTTTCAGAATCAACCAACAGACTATCCAGGCCACCTTTGATTTTTCCGCAGTTCTGAAGTGTAAGACGGAAGTCTTGGAGTTTTTCGAGTTTTTTCATAATTGATTTTCACCTTATTAGGCTTTTTTAGCGTTGAGATAATGTTTATAGAGCGGCTGGCTTTAAAACCAGCCGCTGATTAGGTAATTTAAGATTGTTCCATTAAGATGGATAGGTCAACACACCTTCATAGGCGTATGCATAGGTATCGTATTTAACTGTGTCTACATCTTTGTCTTTTTTGGAACTCTCCACAGCTTGATCCTCTTTTCCTCCGGAAATTCGAACGATTAATTCCTGGTTTTCAAGCTTAGATTGATGCAATTTTTGCAGTTTTTTTTATTAATCATAGTGGTCGCCTGATGCGGAATCCTGACTAGTCGAATCCACATCTTTTTTGGTTGAGTCTGTGGTTGGTTGCGTTGGAACTGCAATTCCACCTACTATTGAACGCATTACCGCTTTGTTTTTAATTGAGAATGCTGCTAGCTTCTCTAGGTTTTTTGTATTCATTTCTTTAAAAGTTTTAAGTGATTAATCATTTTTTTGTGAGTCCTGACTTGTAGAATCGACATCCTTTTTACTGGTGTCGGTGGTCGCAGCGACTGGTGCTTCGATCAGGCCTCCCTGGATATTTGCAACAAGCTTTTGATTGAGAATTTTAAAACACTCAAGTTTCTCAAGCCTCCTATGTGAGTTAGTCATAGTGGTCGCCTGATGCTGAATCCTGTTTTTCGGAATCAACGTCTTTTTTGGTCGAATCCGTAGTTGGTTCAGCTGGAACTTCGATTCCACCTACAATTGAACGCAATGCTGCGCTGTTTTTGATTGAGAAAGCTGCTAGCTTCTCTAAGTTTTTCGTTTTCATGTTTGTTTAAGATTGAGATTAAACGTTGGTTATTTTTCCTGACGGATTGATTAAGAATCGTAGTGGTCGCCCGATGCTGTATCCTGTTTTTCAGAATCAACATCTTTTTTCTTTGAATCTGTGGAGGGCTCGGCTGGCACCTGAAGTCCGCCTACAATAGAACGTAGAGCTGCGCCGTTTTTGATTGAGAAAGCTGCTAGCTTCTCTAAATTTTGTTTTTTCATTTTTTGAAAATTTTGGTGAATAAATAATTAATTAACGCTTCTAAAAGATTAATTCCGTATCCGGGATTCATCATCATCGAAGTTTTTCTTAGTCCTGTTTTTATTATTGGATATCCATTTTTTATTGTTATCAAAGCTCCACACGATCCTGAGCCATCCCCTACGGTAGTCATGCCGCTGATCTAAGAAGATGTACTGATTGCTTAGGCTGGTAGATACCCTTTCGCGTTGTGTATTGAATATGTCGTTTACCCCAAATTGGAAAGCGAACGCTTTGTATTTTTTTTGAAATGAAGCGTTTAACCTTCCCATTGTGCGGTAACGGTCAATCCCTGTAGAAGAAGGCCCATTGAGCCAGCCACCAAGGCTGAATGTGAAACTTTTACTCAGCGTAAAATTATTGTACAAATTCAGACTCCAGGATGAAATTTTATTGTCGATCCGGTACTGTGCATAATCTCCCTGGAAAATATTCCGGTTAAAGTTGACTGACCAACTCATATTCCACCATTTCGAAAAGTCGCTCTGGCCGCTTAAATTGGCATACAGGTTACGCTCGCGGGCAAGGTTTCCTTTGAATGCAATTACTGCCAGATCGGAGTCATTCCTCCTGGTCAAATCGGTGATGACATTGCTTCCGAAGCTGTAGCCCATGGTCAGATAAAAAGAATCCCAGAAACTCAGTTCAGTCTCTATATTATCAATGAAATAAGGACGCAGAAATGGATTGCCTTCTGTATAGCTATATGGATCGAAATAATACCTGAAAGGATTTAAATCCCTGAAATCAGGCCTAAGAATACGTTTGCTGTAATTTGCCGAAAAGCCGATATTTTCAGAGATGGGCAAGCTTAAGTATGCAGTTGGGAAAAGCTTGAAGTAGGTGGAATCCAGCGCAACATTTGCCAGGGGGTCTGCCCCATCATAATGCGTAAGTTCTCCCCGGAGACCAAGTTTAAATTCCACTTTCTTCCATTTGAAGGCATAACTTAAGTACGCTGCAAAATTATCTTCGCCATACCGAAAGTCATTGGACTGATCAGCCATGTTATTGGAGATAAAGCCAAAGTTCGACCGGTTTTCCAATCTTGAATATTTAAGGCCTGCTTCCAGGTTCTGACCCTTTTTGGACTGATTGGAATAATCAGCGGAAAGCCCGATCAACCTTCCCTTGAAATTATTGGTGATGTCATTAAATTCCTCGTTTTGAGAGGGAGTCCCGTTTTGTAGAAAAAACTGGTTATTCACCACAGATTGCCTGGGGTTATGGTTAGAAAAAAGGGAAGCGCTGAGCTCGAGCTTGTTTTTTTTCAAAGTATCAAGATCAGCGCTATAGGTACCCGTTAAGCCATAGGTAAAGGATTTCGTTTTGGTATCGTTATTGGTCAGGGTGTAGGCCGAAGCACCGGCATTAAGGTCTGCTTTTGAAATCACAGGTTCAATGTCCCGGTCATAACTTAACAGGTAATCAATATTCAGGTTACTGGATTTATTCAGATTAAAAGCCAGTGACTGGAAATAAGAAAGTGTTCTTACTTTATGCCTTTCAAAATAATCAGCATCAAGTTTGGTATCGCTTGCCCCGATATTGTTATACACACGGTTCTCCTTTCCATCCGAGAGGGAATTGGTAAAATTGCCATTGAGGTAGCTTGTTGCTTCAAAGCCTAAGGTTTTGTAGCCTAAGGTAGCAGCATTACGATTCGAGGCATATTTTCCTTGTTCATATTGACTAGAAAGCTTACCAGAAAAACCGTTGAGTACATTTTTCTTTAGTTCGATGTTGATGATAGCAGCTGTCCCTTCGGCTGAATATTTCGCCGGTGGGGTAGTGAGCAGTTCTATTTTTTCAATCTGTTCAGGTTTCAGGCCCTTTAAAAAATCGATGATATTTGCACCCGACATAATGGTTGGCCTGCCATTGATAAGGTATTTAACGCCCGACTTTCCATTCACAGAAATTTTCTCATCCAGTGCATTCACGCCAGGAAGCAGCCTGAAACTCTCAAAAGCATTCATGCCGGCAGCATTAGGGTTTTTGTATGGTTCCAATACCCATCGGTCAATTTGCCTGCTAAGCATTTTCTTCCTAGCCACCACAGATACTTCAGCAAGGTTCTTCGCTTCGGCCAAAAGTAGAACTGGTTTTAGTTGCATACCCTGCTTAAGTTCATTATTTTTAAGATCCAGTATTAGTTCTTCAAATCCGATGGCATGGATCCAAAGCTGGTATTGCAGGCTATCCTGAATGCTAATCCCTTTCAAACTGATTTCAAAGTCACCACTATCCTCACTCAATGCAATCCGGTAAGTACTGTTGTGACCACGGGAGATCAACCCGATCTCTGCCCCGGCTATACCGGAGTGGGTTGGGGAGATTAACTTTCCTTTTATACTTTGCGCATGAATGAGCCTTGGGCATAAGACAAGCATCATCCCCGCAAGCAGCGTTAATAATGTAGCCTTGGTGATACCTAAACATTTTAGGCGTGAGCCTTGATGATTCTGGTTTGCGGAATTAGTGCTTAATAATATGTGCGTAGTTAGTGTCCTCATGTTCAGTTACACTAATTTATGGAACCTTGTTTCTGAGCAGACTTTTATTATAGCAAGGGCGGCAACTATTATATCAACCCGGCGCTTTTAGATATGAATTATAGATTTGTCTGTGTTTTTAGCTAAAAAAAACATATCATTGGATAACGCTAAAAATCAAGTGATATGAAATTTACGAGTGTTGTGATTGACGATGAGCATCACGCAGCTGAGGAATTGGAGTTATTGATAAACCGCACTCCGGGAATCGAAAATAAAAAGACGTTTAATGATGTCACATCAGCTATCGAGTTTCTTGATGATTTCGGAAAAGTCGATATTATATTCTGCGATATCAGTATGCCAGAGATCAATGGTCTGGATGCAGGAAAAATCCTGGGTGGGAAATGTGAGTTTCTACTTTATGTAACTGCTTCCAGGGAATATGCACTGGAGGCTTTTGGCGTTAACGCTGCAGGCTACCTACTTAAACCCCTAAGCCACGCCATATTGATGGAAAAGATTGATGATTTAAGAAAAAAGATTAGCCATAAAGAACTACCCGAAATAGAGGATGGCTATATTCTGGCAAAGGGTTCCAATAAAAACAGTTTTGCTAAAATTGAGATCAGTCAGATTGTATATATTGAAGCTTTACTCAATTATGTGAAAATCCATACGACCAAAGAGTTTTTTATTACCTATGTGAGCTTGAAAGATGTGGAGGAAATACTCGGACAGAAGAGAGGGTTCATCAGGGTATCACGCTCGGTGATCATTTCCATGCGTTATCTGGAAAAAGTGGAAGGAAATGTATTGAAGCTTCACGATGCACCTGACTTTACTATTGGGGAAACGTTCAGGAGCGACTTTTACGCCCTCCTGAAACGTCATTTGATTAACCCTGGTTAAATCCAGATATCTGTTACCGTTACACTTGTTAATGTATTTGTTGTCGGATCTGTTTCTTTAGATTTAACTTTGCTGTTGGAGCGGAAAAAGAATGCTGTTCTTTTTTTTAATTTGGTAATTTTCTGTGTATTCATAATTTTTTAAGATGAATACCAATTATATTTTTGATCGACGTTCGGTGCAGATTTATTATAGCAACAGACCCATTTATTATATGAAAATTGAATTGGAAGACAAAAAGATTATAAATACGCATTTCATCTGTTGGGGAGTATATATTTCTTATGAGATTATACTAACTGCCTTAATGAAAGGCCAATTCAGTAGTATTTATTATTATATTTTATTTTATGCATTAAACATCTCCTTGTTTTATACGCATGCAATTTTCGTAATGCCCAACTTCCTTCCAAACGTAATGCGGATATGGTATTTCGTTTTTTTGCTTTTTCTCGAGATTGGAATTTATTTCCTACTGACGATTCTTTTTAGTCATATCTTGAATCTCCTTCGCGGGCAACAGAGTCCGGCTCAGCTGAGCTGGATATATTACGTAGGTTCTTTTTATAGGGCAACGCTATTTATTATTTTTGGCAGCGGATATTATTTCCTATTAACATTTCTCAAACGAAACAATGATGAAATGAGAAAGGCGGTTGAAATTGAGCGGCTGCAACTCAGGCTAGTTACTTTGGAACGGGATTTTCTGCGTTCACAGATTAATCCTCATTTATTTTTCAACACCCTAAATTTTGTGAAGTACGCAGCGCGAAAGGATGCGACACTTGCCGAGGAGGCCATTTTACGTTTATCAGAAATCATGAGCTTTGCTTTGGATAAGAATATGGATGCCCATGGTTTACTTTTAGCAGAAACCAAGCAAGCTGAAAATATCATCCGGCTGAATCAGATGCGTTTTGCTGATAAGCTTAAAATCAATTTTAAAATTTCGGGCTTTGATACACAAACCAGAACATTGCCTCTAATCCTGCTGACCTTAGTTGAAAACGTATTTAAACATGGTGATCTGAGCGTAGAGGGTAATGAGGCTATAATAGCGGTAAGTGTTGAAAATGGTATGGTGTGCTACAGTACCAGAAACTTAATAGCTGGGCGTTCTGCTTCGATTGTGAGTACAAAAAAGGGCTTGGAAAATATTTCTTCGAGACTAGAAAGTATTTTCCCTAAATCGAACATTTATTACGCGAAAACCATTGAAAACAGGTGGTTTGAAGTTTTTGTTTCCTTTCCGGTAGTTTCAGAAAGCAATCTGATCAGGATTTAAGGTTAAAAAAGATCTCTTCGTTTCGCTGCTGCCTGAAAAAGGCAGGCGCTCCAGTCGAGAAGACGACCTCGCAGTAAATTAGCCCCTATCCACCTATCGGCACCTTTCCCCTGAAAGGGAAAGGGCGATGAAAAATTAACTTACGAAGTTTCAAAGGCCAGGAGGCTGGTAGAACTTCGTCAGTTTTTTTCGAAAATCCCGTCATTACGACCGAAGTGGAGGGATCTTTGAAATCTTAAATTAGATTTATCAATAAATTCTGACTTCAAAGATCTCTCCGTTTCGCTGCTGACTGAAAAGGGCAAGCGCTCCGGTCGAGAAGACGACCTCGGAGTAAATTAGCCCCTATCCGCCTGGCGGCACCTTTCCCCTGAAAGGGAAAGGGCGATGAAAAATTAACTTACGAAGTTTCAAAGGCCAGGAGGGCGGTAGAACTTCGTCAGTTTTTTTCGAAAATCTCGTCATTCCGACCGCAGCGGAGGATCTTTGAAATTCGAAAATTAGATTTATCAATAAACTCTGATTTTCAAAGATCTCTCCGTTTCGCTGCTGCCTGAAAAAGGCAGGCGCTCCAGTCGAGAAGACGACCACGGAGTAAATTAGCCTCTATCCGCCTGGCGGCACCTTTCCCCTGAAAGGGAAAGGGCGATGAAAAATTAACTTACGAAGTTTCAAAGGCCAGGAGGGCGGTAGAACTTCGTCAGTTTTTTCGAAAATCCAGTCATTACTACCGCAGGGGAGGAATCTTTGAAATTCGAAAATTAGATATATCAATAAATTCTGATTTTCAAAGATCTCTCCGTTTCGCTGCTGCCTGAAAAAGGCAGGCGCTCCAGTCGAGATGACGACCTCGGAGTAATTAGGGGCAGGAGATAAAAAATGAAAAAAGAGGTAAAAAAAATATAACGAAGCGCTATTTGATCTTCCTGAAAATGGCCTCCATTGTTTCTTTATCCAGGCTTTCCATATCTACCAATTTCAAACCTTTCACCATTTTTAATGTATTGTTTTTATAGTACTGAAAGTGTGGCGTTTGAAGATGTAGTTGGTAGGCGGCCTTATCGCTATAAATTTCTACAATTCTGGCCTGCGTTGAATTTTCTTTCTGAAACATCGGGAAAATAGCCATCACACCTGGTTCATTTTTTACAGATGCCGCAGCTTCTTCTTTTAAAATAGCTTTGTATTCTTGCAGATATTCAGGTAAAATTTCGATTTCAGAAATACGAATCATCATGTCTGGTTTAATGATGGGAATTAATGGCCGATTCATATTTTTGAGTAAAGTATTTGCTTGCGTTGCGCTTACCAATTGATGAATTACTTTACTCAATTCTTCCAATTCGCTATCCGTGATCCCCGTGTTTTTTCCCATTTTAATATGGGCTTGCAATTGACTTTCTACCCCCTCCATAGCGGCCAGTGCAGCAAGGGTAACCAGCTCTCGCTGGCGGAAATTTAGTACCTCAATTGCAAAAATATCGGCAAACAAATGTTCTTTTAAGAAAGCATCTATACGTGGTGCAAACTCACCAAAACCAGGTGCAGGCTTGGCTTGCGGGGTTTTGGTTAATTGTTCTAAAGTTTTGCGGCCCTGCTCATATTTGTCACCGGTTCTATTTTGAACAATCTTTTTCCCTTCAATATCGGTTATGCCTTTGGCTTTACGTTCATCTAAAACTGTAGAAAAAGTATTAATTGCATTCAAACTCCTTGGGAAACCGCAGTAGGCATACAATTGCGTAAGAACTTCTTTAATTTCATTAATCGTTAAGCCATTGTTTAAGCCTTCATTTAATTTAATTTGGAGCAGGTCTGTTTTGCCTGTTGCAGTAGTGGCAGAAATGCCTGCCATGCTTATTTCCTTTTGGGTTAAAACCGAAGCTTTTTGTGCTTTCATAGTTGAGGTGATGGTGATGAATGCGAAAACCAGCATTCCAGATTTCCAGTTGATCCTGATCATTTTTTTTTACAGATTTGACGAATGCGCATTTTTATACTCCTTATCGGTAACCACTTCCAGCCATTTATTTTCATTGCTGGCCGGGCTACCGTTGGTGGCAAGATGCGAAAACCAACTGTTAGCAGTGGCGCCATGCCAATGTTCTACATTCGGTGCAATTTCTACTATGTCGCCAGGTTTTAAGTGTCTTGCAGGTTTTCCCCGTTCCTGATACAGGCCTTCGCCGCCTACCACAATTAAAAGCTGTCCGCCGGTATGACTGTGCCAGTTGTTACGGCAGCCCGGTTCAAAGGTTACATTCGCCAATGGCACATTCAGGCTTTTATCTTTTGTTAAAGGGGCCAGCCATGACTTTCCTGTAAAATATTGAGCATAACCTGTATTTTCTTCTCCCGTAGGAAAATCGCTGATTTTTGGAATTTTTGTATTCATTTTTTTTGTTGTTGTTTCAAAACTTGTTTGTGCTTGAAGTTGGGTTACACCAACAGCGGCTATAAGCATCAATGTTACTATTTTGATCATGGCGAATCGGTTTGAATATTTTTTATGAATTTTGCGGGCACACCGCCCACAACCGTATGATCTGCCACATCTTTAGATACCACTGCACCCGCAGCCACCACAGCATTTTCGCCAATAGTTACCCCCGGTAGAATGGTGGCATTGGCACCTATCCATGCATTTTTTTTGATATGGATTTTGCCCGGAACCAAGGCACCTCTTTCTGTTTGTGCAAGTGGATGACCTTCGGAAATCAAACTCACTTTGGGGCCAATGAGTACATGATCTTCAATGCAAATGCCTCCCAGTGTTAAGAAAGTACAGTCGAAATTAATGAAGACATTTTTACCGATGCTGAGATTTTTGCCATTGTTAATATATAAAGGTGGGAAGACTGCCACCGTTTCATCAATGTTTTTACCCGTAATTTGGCGAAGAATTTGTATTATCTCTTGTGGGTCGGCACTGCTGTTCAGCTTTTGTAACAACCGGATGGTAGCGTATGATTCGTTTCTCAATTTCGCTATTTCCGGGTGATGCTGATTTACGGTTTTGCCGTTTCCTAAATCATCGAATATGGAGTTTTCTATATTGCTCATCGTGTTTTTGTAGTTACAAATTTCCAACTAATCCACTTCTTATTTATAACACTAACTACGCCAAAAATGTCAAATATTACCTATTTTAGTAATTTATTGCCAACCGATGAGTGAGAAACCAGTTCCGAGGATTGTATTTTTGGAAATCATCCACGTTAATGATTTAACTAAAAATTTATTAAAGCATTACCATACGCATTTATATTGCCATAACGGAAAGTTGGCATTTAAATTTAATGACCAGACAATGGTTTGTAAATCCGGTCAGTTTCTGTTTTGGTTTGCCGATAGCAGATTGAGTGATTTGCAAGTGTCTAAAAACTTTAAGGCTACGGTATTGCTGGTGGAAAAAGATTTTCTGACAGATAATATTCCCGACCAGGGTTGGAGCATTAATGCGCAGCTGCATTCCAGAATATTTCCTATAAAAAATATTCAGACAAAAGCTGAAAAAGAAAAGATACTGGACAACTTTAAATGGCTCATCCACCGTTACCAGGAAACTGAACATCGCTTTTATGAAGAAGCTTTGAAACTACAAATGCACCTTTTTATTTTGGAAATGTGGCATAGTTTCGCTAAAGAGTATGAGAAGCGTCGCCATAGTCTGCAAACTGGTACGCTGTATGAGCAATTCATTCACTTGCTGCAAAAGCAATGTATTACGCAAAGAGAAGTAAAGTTTTACAGCAATCAACTGAATATTACGCCGAAGTACCTTAACCACCTTTGTAAAATACATTCAGGTAGTACGGCTTCTGAGTGGATACAGCGTCATGCCAAAGAACACATTATTTTGCTGTTGCAAAACAAACACCTCAATATCTCCGAAATAGCCGATGAAATGCAGTTCAGTAGCAGGTCTTTCTTCACCCGTTACACCAAAAAGTTATTAGGGCTAACACCCGGAGAATTTCGGGGCAGATTTATCAATAAATCCTGATTTTCAAAGATCTCTCCGTTTCGCTGCTGCCTGAAAAAGGCAGGCGCTCCAGTCGAGATGACGACCTCGGAGTAAATTAGCCCCTATCCGCCTGGCGGCACCTTTCTCCTGAAAGGGAAAAGGCGATGAAAAATTAACTTACGAAGTTTCAAAGGCCAGGAGGGCGGTAGAACTTCGTCAGTTTTCTAAAATCCAGTTATTACTACCGCAGTGGAGGAATCTTTGGATTTCGAAAATTAGATTTATCAATAAATCCTGATTTCAAAGATCTCTCCGTTTCGCTGCTGCCTGAAAAAGGCAGGCGCTCCAGTCGAGATGACGACCTCGGAGTAAATTAGCCCCTATCCGCCTGGCGGCACCTTTCTCCTGAAAGGGAAAAGGCGATGAAAAATTAACTTACGAAGTTTCAAAGGCAAGGAGGGCGGTAGAACTTCGTCAGTTTTCTAAAATCCAGTTATTACTACCGCAGTGGAGGAATCTTTGGATTTCGAAAATTAGATTTATCAATAAATCCTGATTTTCAAAGATCTCTCCGTTTCGCTGCTGCCTGAAAAAGGCAGGCGCTCCAGTCGAGATGACGACCTCGGAGTAAATTAGCACCTATCCGCCTGGCGGCACCTTTCTCCTGAAAGGGAAAAGGCGATGAAAAATTAACTTACGAAGTTTCAAAGGCCAGGAGGGCGGTAGAACTTCGTCAGTTTTCTAAAATCCAGT
>Ga0308159_1000440_pt1 | contig 96778 bp, 90 predicted proteins | sample PhyCR1_FD_201040 | JGI IMG/M metagenome (GOLD analysis project Ga0308159, IMG submission 201040) | Phyllosphere microbial communities from UC Gill Tract Community Farm, Albany, California, United States - DLSLC.R1 | ecosystem: Host-associated > Plants > Phyllosphere > Unclassified | place: USA...
TCATCACATCTTCCACATAATACAAACAACACCGAACTCATCACTCATCACTCATCACTTATAACTCTAAAACCCTCAGACTCTCAGACTCCCTAACTCTAAAACAAAAAAGCTCTCTAACAAAAAATCCCAAAACTTACGTTCTGGGATCTGTCTGTATCATTCATTATTAATGGTATACGATATCATAGATTTCATCTTTGGCGTCCTGGAGATTGGCCGGAACATAATTGGCGAGCAGCCAAAGGTTAAGGGATTTTTTGCCTTCGCCGTAGCTGGGTTGCACATACATTTCATCAATGAGGTTAAAGCCGTTTCGCTGGTAGAAAGAATAGCGTCTTCTGGCATTTTCTCCCAAGCTTTCAGGTTCGATCTCCAGGATAATTCTGGGATGGTTTTTAAAGAGGTACTCGGTGATGCCGGAACCTAATTTTTGATTTCTGAATTCAGAAAAAACTTCAAAGTGTTCCACAAAAACGAAATTACTCAGCTCCCACAAGATCAGGTAGCCGATATTTTCTGCTTCATGCAGAACAGAAATCACTTTAACCTTAGGATGCGGGAAAAGGCTGACAAATTTGTACCAGTCCCTGCGCTCATCTTCAGTAAAAGAGGTAGAATAAGAGTCGTAAATTTTTTTCGCCCGATAATCATCGGGAGAGGTAACATGTAAAAATTCCATAGTTATAAATCAAAGACCCCCGGTCTTCTTGTGATGAAAATATCCTTAATCCATAAAGTGAATGCCAGTCCCACATAGATCAGAAAGAAAAAACCGGCAGTAGCAAAGGTGGAGTATATAAAAAATACCCTGAGTTTAGATACGGGAATCCCCAGTTTAGCACCGGTTCTGGTCAATACCCCAAACCATTCCCTTTCCATTTTATGACGAATATTATTAAGCATTTCTAAGATCCTTTTAATAGTTTAAATCCGATGCTGCAATTTAAGCAATTTTTTTCTTCACAATAATTTTTATAATGAAAAATCAGGCTTTGACTTTCTAAAGCAGTATTCACCTGCACGCCTAGTTTTTTCCACTGTTCAGTAACAGAATTTTTTTCAGCAGATAATTGCCGGTACAAGGACAGTATCCGGTCTGCCGTTTCCTCATGATGGTACCTGTAGTAAGTGTATCTCAGCGGAAGGATAGTATTCAGCATAATCAGCCTGATAAACTCATCGCTCAGCATTTTGGAATAGATGATCTCGGTTGGCTTGGCAAAATTAAACCGGTTGTCCCAATATCCTGATGCCTTTACCTTAGAAAATGTTTCATAAATGTGGTCTATGCGATCTGTAAATATCAGTTTTGAAAATAAATTTTGCTGCTCATAAAGACTTACCAGTTGAGCAAGGCGGATCGTTGGGAAATTGGCTGGACGCAAACGCAGAAACTTCGGACGGAATATAATATCCGGAATTTTAAATTTAATCTTTATAAAGTCGAATTCCCTTTTCCAGACCTGCATCGTTTCATCCTGAGGCTTTTCCAGCCAGCCTGCAAGACCAAATAACAAGGCTTCCATCTGTATTCTGTTCTGCCGGATCTTCTGGATGACAGCAAAGTCTATGCTTTCTGCAATAGTCCTGAAAATAGCTGCATTTACTTTTAGCCCGAAAGAATAGGCCATACTCTGGAATAATACAGCTTCAAAGTTATTTTGATACCGTTCCAGACTTAGTTCAAGTTCCTCAGATTTTCTTTGAAGCTTTTTCAGCACATTTTCATCGTGGAAATTTACCGGAATATCTTTCGGGCTGAAAATATTTTCACAGGGAATAAATTGCTTTCCGTTCAGCTGTTCCGAATATTTCCGCACGATTTCCTCATCAATATAATCTTTAAGCTCAAGGGTCGGAATATTTTTGCTTTGCAGTTCGGCAAGATCTGTATCATGATGAAGGACAGCATGGAGAATAACATTTTCGTAATTAGGATCCTGGGAATGCTGGTGAAAAATCCAGTCTGAAGATTTTATATGAAGTTCGATATGGCCGGCAAGGACCATATTCCCGAATTTAATTTTAGCATTGAGGAAATCCGGTCCGGAATCTGAATTCCATGTTCCGAAACTGATGATATCAACGGAGTTGCCTTCAATATCCTTGAAGTCAAAATGTCTGAAAACCTTATGGTTCCAAAGATATTGAAGCAATTTTTCCGTCATGAGTGTACCACAAATATAGCAAAATGCTATACTTTGGTCAACTCCTTTCTGAAATTTTCTATTGTTGTTCTATACATTGCTTCATAAATAGGAAGAATGTTTTTCAAATCGAACTTTATAGCCTGCGCTTTCGCATTTTGCTTCATTTTGGCTAAAAGTTCTTCATTGCTCAGCAGCTTAATCGTGTAATTGCTCATGGCCTCCACATTTCCGATTTCTGCCAGATATCCTGTTTCCCCCTGAATATTTACTTCAGGAATTCCCCCGGCGTTGGAACTGATTACGGGGGTGTGGGCAGCCATAGCTTCAAGGGCAGCCAATCCGAAGCTTTCCTGCTCAGAAGGCAGAAGGAATACATCTGAAAGCTGGAGGATTCTGTATAAGTCATTTACTTTCCCCAGCAGGCGGATTTTAGAGATCAGCTCAGGATTTTCTTCCAGGAACTGGTTCACCTTTTCCATATCGGGGCCCTCTCCGATAATAATCAACCTGGATTTTACCTTTTTCTGCACACTCTTAAAAATCTGGAGTACCTCACTGATCCGCTTTACGGGACGCAGGTTGGATACGTGGATAAGTATCTTTTCATCCGGATTGGCAAACTGGCTTCTCTGGCAGTCAGAATGTCCGTCAAATTCAGAATTATCAATAAAATTGGTAATGACCTGAATATCTTTTTTAATGTTGAAAAACTGCAATGTATCCTTTTTAAGGCTTTCGGAAACTGAAGTAATGGCATCTGACTGGTTAATGGAAAACTCTACAGCATGCTTATAACTCGGATGTTGCCCTACTAAAGTAATATCGGTTCCATGAAGGGTCGTTACCAATGGAATGTCATTGTTATCTTCTTTGAGCATCTGTTTGGCTGTAAATGCAGCGTAAGCATACGGAATGGCATAATGGGCATGCAGGAGGTCCAGCTTATAAAGATTAACCACACGGTAGATCATGGAGCTTAATGCAATATCATAAGGCTGGTACTGAAAGAGCGGATAAGTCTGAACATTGACCCGGTGGAAAAAGATATTCGGATTGGTAATATCCAGCCGTGCCGGAAGGGCGGAACTTATAAAATGTACTTCATAGCCCTTGTTGGCAAGCGACATTCCCAGTTCTGTCGCTACAATTCCGCTTCCTCCGTAGGTGGGATAGCAAAGTATGCCTATTTTCATGAATTTATGGTTGTTTTGATGTTGTAAATGTTGTCTTACTGAATGACGATGTTGGGCTGTAGGTCTATCCCCATACCTGCTTTAAGGCGGTCATTCACCAGGACCGGTAACCTGCCCGATATTTTAGTCATTCCCTGAATAGCTTTTGCAGCAGCAGTCATAGAGTCATCATTGTTTTCATAAGAGATCAGTACAGTAGAGATTTTTGACAGGTCAATATCTTTCAGTGCGTACGGACTTCCGAAGATATTCAGTATTACCGAATGGTTTCTGCTGAGCTCTGCTAAAATCCTTTTGGATTCAGCTGATATTTTATAAGGTTTGTAAGCAGTGGAATTATCTTTATGGAAACCTACCAGAACCGTTGAATGCGACGGAATGGATTTAATTTCATCTGCTCTTTTAACAATGACGGAAGAACCCATTTCCTGTAGGAAAGTCTGGTAAGGAGCTTCTTCCAGCGGAATATAATAAACCTTCTTGTCTGAAAGTGGCAGCAGCTTCTTTTCGTCTTTCAGTAAAGTAATCGCATTAGAATATAGATTCTGTACCAGTACTTTGTGTGAATCATTATTCAGGTCATGGTTGATATCTTCAGGCTTCACCGAACTGTACCGGGAAAGGCCCAGGAAATATTTGGTCAGCAGAATTTTCTTGACACTTTCTTCTACTCTGGATTGCGGGATTTCCCCATTATCAATCGCTTTCTGAATAAGCTTCTTGCCTTCAGCTACGCCCTGGGAAAAAAGCATGATATCATTACCGGCTCCAAATGCAAGGGCATCCAGTTCGCCCGGTTTATATTTATTGGCAACAGCACCCATATTCAAAGCATCCGTAATAATAAGGCCTTTATAACCCAGCTGCTGTTTCAGTATCCCGGTGATAATGCTTTTAGAGACAGAGGCCGGAATTCCTTTTCCGGATTCAAGGCTGGGAACATATAAATGGGCCACCATCACACCGCCGATACCTTTGTTCATTAAAGCTTTGAAAGGCGCAAGCTCAACCGTATTCAGCCGCTCCACAGAATGGGAAACAACCGGAAGGTCAAGATGGGAATCTGTATTGGTGTCTCCATGCCCGGGGAAATGTTTAATGGCCGCTAAAACCTGGTGGTCCTGCAATCCGCTGGCATAAGGCAATGCTGAATTGATGACATTATTTACTTCTGAACCGAAACTTCTGTTACCGATAATCGGGTTGTAAGGATTGGTATTTACATCCACTACAGGAGCGAAATCCCAGTTGATACCCATCCTGCGGCAGTCTTCAGCGATTTTTGAAGCCATCGTATAAATCAGGGTCTTATCCTGGATCGCCCCTAATGTCATTGCCCATGGAAACTTATGGGCGGCAGCAATCCTCTGATAAATGCCCCATTCTGCATCCATGCCAATCATAAGCGGGACTCTGGATTTCTGCTGGAATTCGTTCACGAGGCTAATTTCCCTTGCTGCATCATCCTGCATTAGGATCAATCCTCCGATTTTATCATTAACCACAATATTCCTGACCTGGTTAATGTGGTTTTCATCTTTATTGGTGTATAAAGCAACAATAAAAAGCTGTCCAAGCTTTTCATCCTGGGAAAGTGAACGATACGTGGCATCCACCCATTGACGGGCCTGTTCCGTTTCTGCCTTGGTGATATTTTTAGGCGTATACTGTGAAGATACTTGGATAGTAATCAATGAGAATAAAAAAAGTAAAGTACCTGCAGGATTCTTCATAATGATCGAATAAGAACAAAAATACAATTAAAAAATCAGGTTACCGATGTTTTTAAGTTTTTTGGTATATGTTTTGAATATGCCATATCAATAATAATTAAACTTTTTTTGCAATGAAAAAAATAATCCCTCTATTCTTACTGTCCTTCATCAGTTTTTTTGTGACAAGCTGTGATAATAATGACAATGATGCCATACCTGTTCAGAATAACACTGCTTTGGCTCAGATGAAAGACATTACCGGAACTTTTTCAAGCTCTGGCGGATATACGATTTCTCAGGGATTGAATATCCTTAATACGGATGTAGTTCTGGTGTACAGAAATATAAACTCTAATACCAGCTCTTCTGCAATCTGGCAATTATTACCGAAAACTTTTTTCCTTTCTAACGGAAGGGAGCTTGATTATAATTTTATCTTCAATTCTCAGAATGTAGATATTTCTACACAGGCTAATTTTGATCAGGCAACAATGACTTCTGCAGAAGCCAACAAATATCTGATCAACCAAAATTTCAGAATTGTTCTTATTCCGGCTGATCCTGCAGGAAAAGGGGCGAAGGTAGATTACAACGATTACAACAGTGTTATCAAGTTTTATAATATTGATGAGTCTAAAGTAGTTAAAACCAAAGTTAACTAACAACGATATATCTTTTCAGTTTTTTATAATTAAAAAGCTCCGGAATTTATTCCGGAGCTTTGCTTTTATATATGATTCGATTAGTTATCATTGTCATCAAGAAGATGGCCGAAATAATCTTTCTTCGTCTTCAGATACCCTTCACTGATCTCATTGGCAGGAATCCTTAACGGGACTCTGGAATGAAGAAGGATGTTACTGTCAGTGACATATTTTATCTTTTCTGGATTGTTCGTCAGAAGGTTTACTTCTTTTACGCCAAGGATATTCAGGATCTCTATGGCTACAGCAAAATTTCTGTCATCCGCAGGAAGTCCCAATTTAAGATTGGCTTCAACGGTATCAAATCCCTGCTCCTGAAGTGAATAAGCCTTCAGCTTGTTGATAATCCCTATATTTCGTCCTTCCTGACGAAGGTAAATGATTATTCCGCCATGCTCATGGATATACTTCATTGCAGCATCCAGCTGCTGACCACATTCACATTTTTTGGAGTGAAAGACTTCCCCGGTAATGCATTCTGAATGAAAGCGTACGTTGACCGGTTGTGTAAAGTCTGTGTTTTCTGAAATAATAGCCATATGAGGCATCCAGTCGTTTTCATTTTCAGAGAAAGCAAGCATGCGGAAATTGCCATATTCGGTAGGAACATTGGCTTCTGCCTGTATTTTAATCATCATGAACGGTAATGTTTTTTAATTGGATTTTATAGAATCTTCAATCACGGAAATGTTGGTTTTTAGCCGTACCAGATAACGGTTGAGTACTTCATTATCATCTTCGTTCAGGGTATTCCTGAGTCTTTGTACTTTTTTATAAGATTTCTCGAAGTTTTTTACCGCTTTCTTCTTTCCTGAGATATTATCAGCATCAATGGCAAAAAGATAGTTTTGAAGACTGTATTTGAGGGCAGTAATCTCATTATCCAGAGCCATATTCTTAAAAGTAGGAAAAGTGGAGATCATATTAGAAATTTCGGAGGCATTGATGTTATCCCGGATATTGATATCAATGCTTTTTTCAAGACCTCGGTCTGAGTCAGATCCTTTGGAGTCACTGTAAAAGCTGTTTGACAACGGTGAAAAATTAAGTTTTTCCGTTGCGCAGGAAGATGTCAGTGCCGTTAGTATGCCGAAAAAAAATAATTGTCTCATTTTTGCTGCCCCTTTTGATACAGGATTGGGTTAAGACTTTCATCGTTATACATTTTCATTTGTTTGTATACCTTGATCTTAACGTCACCGTTCTCAATATCAGCAAGCAACTGATCTATAGAAGTGCAGAGGTCTTCTTTCTGAGCCAGCAGAACATCCAGTTTAGCCTGGCATTGTGCTCTGTGCTCATCCGAAGCCGATACTCTGTTAGCTTCTAATGACATATGATAAACCTTTAATGCAAGTATCGATAAACGGTCTATAGCCCAGGCTAGGGTTTCCGTATTAAGTTTTGCAGTAGGCTTGGGAACTATATTTTCATACTTTTTCAGGAACCAGCTGTCTATAAACTCCACAAGGTCAGTTCTGTGCTGATTGGAGGAGTCTATCCTTCTTTTTAACTGAAGGGCTTCAGCCGGATCAATATTTTCATCTCTAATTATATCTTCCAAATGCCATTGAACGGTATCAATCCAGTTCTTTGCATACAAAATCCGTTCCAAACTTTCTTTTGGGAATTGGTTATTAATTAGAGTGTTAACGTCGTCATATGCATGGTAATCCTCAATAGAAGTATTGAAGATATTCCAGGCAGTCTCTGTAAAATTCATGAATGAGGAAACTTAGTTGGTAGGAGGGGTAGAAGAATTATTGCTGGTAGACGAAGTCTTATCAGAAGTTGGTTTATCTTCCTCTTTCACTGCATCTTTAAACTCTTTGATACCGGAACCTACACCTCTCATCAACTCAGGAATTTTTTTACCTCCGAAAAGTAATACCAGAATTAATACTACGATAAGTATATGCTGCCAGGACAGGGATAGCATTGTTAATGTATTCATCTTAAATTTTTTTTACAAAGTTAATCTTTTTTTAGTAAGAAACCCAACCTAAAGGATCAACCGGAGTACTTCCGCTCCATACCTGAAAATCAAGCGTATAAGATCCGTCAAAATCCTGTCCTACAGTCCCTACAGGTGTCCCTGCAGAAACCTGCTGGCCTTTGGAAACATTTACGCTTCCTAAGTTTGAATATATGGTAAAATAGGTTCCGTGTTTTACAATGACAGTCTTCGTTCCGTCATTGTTGGCGAGTACAGAAGAAACCGATCCCGGGAACACGCACTTGGCCCGTGTACCGGCAGGAACGGAAATTTTAATTCCGTTGTTCTCTTCAACAATATTCTTGAATACCGGGTGAGGCTGTCTTCCGAAACGGTGGGTCACCTGTCCTTTATCAACAGGAAAACCTAACCTTCCCCTGTTCTCCGCAAAATTATTTCCGGCTGCAGTGGAAACCCCGAAATTCGTCATGGCCTTTGATTCGGCTGCCTTCTTATCGTCCTCTTTCCTTTTTTCCAGTGCTGCTTCCGCTGCTCTGGCCGCAGTCAGTTTATCTGCTGCTACCTTTGCCTTTGCTGCTGCTTCATCAGAAGCCTTTTTAGCTGCTACCTTTCTGGCTTCATCTCTTGTACTGGCTTCAGCCCTCGCAGCCTCCTCAGTTCGTTTCCTTTCCTCTTCAGCTCTTCTTGCCGCAAGTTCCGAAGCCCTTTTAGCTTCTGCTTCTGCAGCGAGACGTTCCTTTTCAAGAGCTGCAGCCCTCGCTCTGGCCTCAGCCTCTATCCTTGCTTTTTCCCGTTCTGCGGCAATTTTTGCCAGACGGATTTTTTCAGCCTCGGCTTTTCTTCTTGCTTCTTCTTCAGCTTTGGCTTTCCGGATTTCTTCCGCAATGATCGATCTGATCTGTCCCTCCAATGCCTTAGACTGAGCCTGTTTTTGCTTAAGCTCGCCCGTCAGTTTGGATTCATTCTTTTTAAATTCCGCCACCAGTTGCTCTTTTTGAGCTCTTTCAGCATTAATTGTAGTTAAATCCTTTTGCTGGTTGATCAGAAGCATTTCTTTATCTTTTACAGATTTCTGCTTCTGGGCAATGGTATTTTTGATCTGATTGGCAGCACGCGTGATTTCTGCCGCTTTTTTGTCCTGATAATCGGAATACTGCTTCAGGTACTGAACTCTCCTGATCGCCTCCCCCATATTTTTAGCAGAGAGAATAAAGGTTACCTTATTCTGTACCCCTTTATTTTTGTAAGCATTGACAAGCACTTCAGCATAGTTTTTCCTCAATACGGCAAGTTCTTTGTTCTGCCGGTTGATTTCCAGCTGACGCAGATAAATATCATCTTCTATAAACCTCTTTTCTTTCTGCGTATTGCTGTATACTTTTTCTCTCAGTACAAGTTTTTTATTGACGTTGGTAAGATAAGCGATTGAGAGTTTAGACTCATTTCTGGTCTTCGCCAGATCCGTATTTATTTGTGCAATTTGTTTTTTAAGTTCGGCATTCTGTTTTTGCAGCTGTTCTTTATCTTTTTGCCCATAATGCAATCCAAACAGCAGAATACCTATTAAAAAGCTAAATTTTTTGATCATTTAATCTCGATTTTCTTATAATTAGCTGGAACTGAATAAGCTGTTTCCATCTTAGAAAAATCAAATTTCGTATTTTCCAGCATAATCTGGCTGGTTTTTGATCCTTTTATAATTATTTTAACATTTTTTGGCAAACGTAATCCATTATACTCATCCCAATTGCTGTAAGAAATTTGCAGTTCATCCGGCGAAAGGACATCCTTGAGCTCTACGTTCAATAGGTCATAATTGTTATCGTACTGCATGCTGATCTTGTATTCGCGGTTTTTTTCATGGGTTACGATTTTCTGGTTGGCATTGGAAGCCATACGGTAGCCCTGGGCATTTTTGGTCAGGGTAAACTGGGAATCATTGATTTTAACAAAGGTCCTTCCCATCAGAATCCGCTGGAGTGCCTGGTAATCTATGAAATTTACATTGAGTAAGTTATTCAGGTATTCGAAATCAGAATCAATATATGATTTATTTGTCCTGTCAAGCCCCTTGATACCTTCCGGCGTTGCAACCCCACGGGCGACATTAATAAATAATGCCGAAAGGTTCATCCACACCTTTTGATTGTTTTCGATGTAAATGGTTGCATCCAGGGTAGGGATAAAGCTTCCGGTTTCAACATTGACCTTACTGTTGATCTTAACCTGGTCAAATTTAGGCGGAATAAGGACATGTTCAAAAAAAGTAAGTTTATCCATTACAGGTTGATTAACATCCTTAGGATTATCGTTCTGTATAGATACAGCGGTGCTGTCATTGATATTGGTATTGGTACGGGCAGCATTCCTGGTCTTGCAGGATGATACGGCGAATAATACAAGTAGCAGGGGGATCCATCTTTTCATGTACGGGTCTTTATAAATTAAAGTAAAACTTTGCAATATTAACGCCAAACCACACAAAATGTTTTGTGTGGTTTGGGGTGATATATCTTTCAACAATAAATGCTGATGTTATTTTGATAAGAAATCCAGAACAGAGTAATCTCCCAATGAGATTTCCCTTGCAACACCGAAGTACTGTGCAGAATTTCCGATCATAGAGTTGGAGAGGTTACCATGGTTGATCTGTGTATTTTCCTGGATCAGTGAATTCTCGATATTGGAATTGATGATCACTGTATTGTTCCCTAAAGAAACGCCCGGGCCTACCTTTGAATTGGAGATTTTTACATTTTCACCGATAAAACAAGGCGGGATGATCAGCGAGTTTTCAATCTGCGCGGAAGCAGGAGGGACTGCCATTGCCTCTTTTTCATAAGCAAGGATCTTGCTGTTGGTTTCTACGGTTGCGTTCTTATTTCCGCAGTCCATCCAGTCATTTACTTTTCCCAGGCTGAATTTGGCTCCTTTAGACCTGAGGTTTTCCAAAGCAGTGGTCAACTGGTATTCACCTCCGTTTTTAATATCATGCTCCATGATATAGTTGATTTCATTCATCAGCTTCTCGGCACTGTTAAAGTAATAGATCCCGATAATAGCCAGGTCAGAAACATACGTTTGGGGTTTTTCCACAAAGTCGGTAATGAATCCGTAGTTGTCCAGCTTCACGACTCCGAATGCAGAAGGGTCTTCCACACTTTTTACCCATATGACGCCATCCGAATTCTTATCCAGCTGGAAGTCTGCCCGGAAGAGCGTATCTGCAAAGGCAATAACAACATCGCCGGTCATGGATTTTTCGGCACATTTAATTGCATGTGCAGTTCCCAGTGGGTCATTTTGGTAATATATGCTTCCTTTTGCTCCTAATTTTTCAGCAATCTGAATAAGCGATTTTTCAATCTCCGCCCCGAAATCACCGATAATAAAAGCCACCTCATCTATCTCCTCGCCTGCAACCTTCGCAATATCTTCTACCAGCCTCTGTACAATGGGCTTTCCTGCAATGGGGATTAATGGTTTCGGCACTGTTAATGTATGGGGACGCAATCTGGAACCACGTCCTGCCATAGGAACAATAATTTTCATAAATGATACAGTATGTTTTTTTTGTTTAGCTTAGTTTAATTTGATGTAAAGATAGGAATAATACCCTTCCCCGTGGTATAAGCCGGATATGATATGCAACGTTATGGTAAAACATACTATAATATCAGCTTTTCCTGATTCTGGAAAGCAGCATGTCCTTTTCACTATAGATCAGAATACCTGCATATATAAGGAACATCAGGTTGCCGATCCAGAAATTATAATGGAATATATACATGATGAGAAAGCTGAATACCATCAGCAGTCCTATGAACAAGGTCATTTTTTTGATCCTGTAAGGGATCGGATAATATTTCTGTCCCAGCATATAGGACGTCACCATCATGATAAAATAGGCTATGAATGTTACCCAGGCAGAGACCATAAACCCATATTTTTTCAGGAAAATAAGGTTTAGGGCGATAGTAATAATGGCACCCAGCCATGAAATCACCGTGCCCACACGCGTCCTGTCCGTTACTTTATACCAGGTGGAAAAATTATAATAGATCCCAAAGCACAGATTGGCCACTACAATGATGGGAATAATGTCAACCGCTGTCCAGTAGGTGCTGTTAGGAATCAGGATCTGTTTCAGCCATGAGATATTGGCTATGATTCCCATGGCTACTGTTGAAGCAAAGAAAGTAAAATATTCCGTTACTTTTGCATAGGTGTTTTTCGCATTCTCGTTATTCATCTGTTTGAAAAAGAATGGCTCTATCCCCATTCTGTAGGCGGTGACAAAAAGCGTCATCAGTACGGCGAGTTTGTAGCAACCCCCGTAAGCACCGGCATCTTCGCCCGGAATATACCAGATCTGTATGGCTTTGTCAAAATTTTCATTCACCATAAAAGCCAGCCCGGCAATCATGACCGGCCAGGAATACCGGACCATTTTCCTGAACAGGTCCGCAGAAAACTGCAGTCTTACCTTCATAATGACGGGCAGAAGCAGGAGGAAACCTAAAAAGCTTGCCGCCAGATTACTGTAGAACGGAAAAGAAACCTTTTCTTTCAGCCCGAATCCTTGTGAAACGTTTAGGGGGATATACAGGAATAACGCAATGGTAATCACAGTCTGGAATAAAGACTGCAATACCCTGACCAGGGAATATTTGATAGGTTTGTTGTTATACCTCAGCCATGCAAAAGGGATGACGCAGAGGTTATCAAAAAAGGCAATCCACGCAAACCAGCGGATATATTCAGGGTTGGCCGAGTACTCCAGGGTATCGGCAATGGACTGGCTGAAAAGCAGGCAGGCCAGCAGGAAAACAGTGGAAAGCCCAAACAGGAACCAAAAAGACGTATTAAAGGTCGTTTTCTGCTGATCTTTTTCTGATGAAAACCGGAAAAATGCGGTTTCGAAGCCAAAAGACAGCATGATATTCACAAAAGAAATCAGTGCATACAGGTTTGAAAATATGGCAAAATCTCTGCTGTCGATCTGGTCGATATATAGAGGGTTAAGGATAAACAAGATGACTCTCGGCATGATGGCCCCGATTCCATAGATGATCGTCTCGTTAAGCAGTTTTTTCAAAATGTGAAATTTTATGCAAATGTAGATAATTACAAATTGATTTTTCCGGAGCCCTGTTAAAATTCATCCATAAACCTTACTTTTGCTTTTATCTGAATCGCAGAGATCAGAAGTTACAAACCGGGCAGGTGCAGAGATCATATTCTCTTGTTTGAACCTCAATCGGCAGCTGACTTCTGACTTCTGATGTTCAGTTGTAAACCTCTAATTCCTCAGTAAAAATGAAGACCTTAATTAAAAATGTTCAGATTGTCAATGAAGGAAAAATCTTCGGGAGCGATGTTCTGATAGATAACGATACCATCTCGAAAGTAGACAGCGAAATCTCTGATGAGGCGGATCTTGTTATTGACGGTTCGGGTAAATACCTTTTGCCCGGGGTCATTGATGACCAGGTTCATTTCCGTGAGCCGGGCCTTACGCACAAAGGCAATATTGAATCTGAGTCCAGATCTGCAATAGCAGGCGGAGTCACCAGCTTTATTGACCAGCCCAATACCGTGCCCAATGCTGTTACCCAGGAACTGCTGGCCGATAAATACAGTATAGCTTCGGAAAGTGCCTATGCAAATTATGGCTTTATGATGGGCGGGACCAATGATAATCTTGAAGAAGTGCTGAAAACAGACCCAAGCAATGTTCCCGGAATCAAATTGTTTTTAGGTTCTTCCACAGGCAATATGCTGGTAGACAACCCGGAAACCCTGGAACGTATTTTCAGCAATACCAAAATGCTGATTGCCGTTCATTGCGAGGACGAAGCCACCATCAGAGCGAATACGCAGCAATATATCGATAAATATGGCCAGGATATCCCGGTGAAGTTCCATCACCTGATCAGAAGTGAGGAGGCCTGCTACAAATCTTCTTCAAAAGCCATTGAACTGGCGGAGAAAACCGGGGCGAGGCTGCATGTCTTCCATTTGTCCACTGCGAAGGAAACTGCACTGTTCAGGAATGATATCCCTTTGAAAGATAAAAAGATCACGGCAGAAGTATGCGTGCATCACCTTACCTTTACCAACGAAGATTACGAAACCAAAGGAGCCCTGATCAAGTGGAACCCTGCGGTAAAAACACAAAAAGATAAAGACGGGCTTTGGGAAGCCCTTCTGGATGACAGGATTGATGTAATTGCTACCGACCATGCACCCCATACCTGGGAAGAAAAGCAGAACGTATACACCAAATGTCCTTCCGGAGGACCCCTGGTGCAGCATGCTCTTCCTGTAATGCTTGAAAACTATAAAAACGGAAAGATTTCCCTTGAAAAGATTGTTGAAAAAATGTGCCATAATCCGGCCATCCTTTTCAGGATTTCCAAAAGAGGTTTCGTAAGGGAAGGCTACAAGGCCGATCTGGTGCTGGTTGATCTTAATGACCCGTGGACGGTTGCCAAGGAAAACCTCTTATACCATTGCGGATGGAGCCCTCTTGAAGGGATGGAGCTGCATTCAAAAATCACCCACACTTTTGTCAATGGACATCTGGCGTATGATGAGGGTAAAATCAATGAACAGAAATTCGGGGAGCGATTGCTTTTTGAGGTTCAGGAATAAAAAAAGACTTCCACGGCAGTCTTTTTTGCTTTATTTTCAGCAGATTAGCATACAGCTCATGATCAGAAATTTTATAATAGGCTCTATTATAAGATATTTATCAACCAATTACAATGCTTTGGATTCCTTTTTCCAGAGCTGTATCCTGGAGTTGAGGAAGACTAAGGCCTTCTGCCCGGACAATAGTGATATCAGTGATGCCGATGAAGCCGAGCACGCTCTTTAAATAAGGAACAACAAAATCATAGGGCTGATAATCACCTTCTGAAAAAACAGAACCGCTTGTTACTGCGATATAAGCCTTTTTATTTTTAACCAAGCCTTCAAAACCATTCTCAGAATAACGGAATGTCATTCCACCCCGTGCAATATGATCGATATAAGCTTTCAGGACAGAAGGAATACCGAAATTATAGATAGGAACACTGATCACTATAATGTCAGAGGCCTGAAGCTGTTCAATAGCATCGTCAGAACGTTTGACCGCTTTATTTTGCTCATAAGTCCTGTTTTCTGCAGGGATAAACCAGGCTTCAACCTGTTCTTCACCCAGGTGCGGGAAAGGATTCTTTAATAAATCCAGTGTGGTTACCGTATGTTCGGGATAGACATTCTGTAATTTTTCTTCTATGGCATTGCCTAATATTCTGCTGGAAGAACCTTGAATCCTCGAACTTGAACTGATGTGGAGTATATTTTTCATTTTTTAATACATTAAAATTTCTTCAGCAAAATTATGTACTTTAGCTTATCAAAAGTTAGTAGTATACCATAGGTTAGCAGTAACCTTTTTGTTAGTTTATAAATATAAAAATAGGATATGGAAAATGAAGAAACAATCTGCAGAGGAACCTGCAGTGAAAGCCTTTCCGCTGTTGAAGATGCCATTTATGTTATCGGCGGGAAATGGAAACTGAAAATCATCATAGTACTGCAGGAATTCGGGAATGTCCGTTTTAATGAACTGCAGAGAACCATAAGCGGAATTTCTGCGAGAGTCCTGTCTAATGAACTGAAGGATCTGGAGCTGAACGGTTTTGTGAAACGGATCGTCCATAGTGAACAGATACCGGTTCTGGTAGAATATGTTTCTACAGATTACAGCAAAACGTTGAAGTCTGTGATCAGGTCACTTTCGGAATGGGGGAAAAACCATAAGCAGAATATTAAGGCAGATGCTTTTTAGGCTTTAAAAAAGGTGGTTTTTTGATAAAAAGTAAAGACTGCCATACAGCAGTCTTTACTGTTATCAGATATCCGGAAGTAGGCGGTTACTTTGCTTTTGTGCTCATATAAAAGCTCAGCTTGCCTCCGTTCATGATATCGGAATGCCTGAGCATGAAGTTTTTTATTTCCTTTCCGTTAAGGAGAACTTTTTTCACGTATACGTTTTCCGGGCCCTGGCCTATGGCTTCGATACTGAAGGTTTTCCCGTTTTCTAAAGTCAGAACCGCAGAATCAACCGCCGGGCTTCCGATTGCATACTCATCCGATCCCGGTGCTACAGGATAGATGCCTAATGCGCTCAGTATATACCAGGCACTCATCTGTCCGGTGTCATCATTGCCTCCCAATCCGTCGGGAGCCGCTTTATACTGCATATTTAAAATCTTTCTCACCTGAGCCTGGGTTTTCCACGGCTGCCCTGCCCAGTTATAAAGATAGGCTACATGATGGGCCGGTTCATTCCCGTGGACATAACCACCGATGATTCCTTCACGGGTAATATCTTCCGTATCAGCGAAAAATTCGTCCGGAAGGTGCATGGTAAACAGTTCATCCAGTCTTGAAGCAAACTTTTTCTTTCCGCCCATAATTTTAATGAGTTCTTCCGGATTCTGAGGGACAAAAAAACTGTAATTCCAGGAGTTCCCTTCAATGAAACCCTGCCCGTGGGTGCTCAGCTCATTAAAATCTGCTTTAAAACTTCCGTCCTGCAAACGGGGACGCATGAAGCCTGTACCTGGATCAAAATTATTCTTCCAGTTTTCCGATCTCCTGATGAACCGGGTGTAGATTTCAGTTTCACCTAAATGTTTTGCCAGCTGAGCGATGGCCCAGTCATCATATGCATATTCCAGGGTATTGGAAACTGAAGTGCCGTTTTTTTCAGCGGGGATATACCCTTTGTCAATATAATATCCGATGCCTTCATAATCCCTTTTATCAGCAGTTTCTACACATGCTTTCAGAGCCTCGTGCGGATCGCCGGAATAATTGCCCTTAATGATGGCATCAGCGACCACACTGACGCTGTGATAGCCGCTCATGCACCAGTTATCGTTGGCATAATGCGACCAGATCGGAAGCATTTTCATGGAAAACTGGCGGTAATGAGCCATCATGGACTGCATCATATCATTATTTCTTTTCGGCTGGATAATGTTAAAGAGAGGATGGAGGGCCCGATAGGTATCCCAGATCGAAAATGTGGTGTAATTCGTGAATGTGTCGGCCTTGTGAATGTTCTGGTCCAGGCCTTTATATTCACCGTTAACATCCATATACGTGGTAGGATTGATGAACGTATGGTACATGGCCGTGTAAAAATTAGTCTTGGTATCCTCGGAACCCCGGATGGCAATTTTACTGAGCTCCTTATTCCATAGCTCCTGGGCATTGGCCTTGATCTGACCGAAAGAAAGGTCTCCGGTCTCCTTTTCGAGGTTTTCCAGGGCATTGGCCTGGCTGACCGGGGAAATGGCAAGCCTGATTTCAATGGCTTCATGGTCAGCAGTCGTAAAATCAAAATGCATTCTGAGGTTTTTGCCGGCGATTTCCGGGAAATTTCTGGTCTGGTCGAATTTCCTCCAGAATCCGTTGTATACCTGTTTTCCATCGTAGTTTTTCTGTCCGTATGATTTGAACGGTTTGGAGAATTTCATGGCAAAATAAACCGTTCTTGTTCTTGCCCAGCCATTGGTCTGGCGGTATCCTGTTACGGTTGTATTGTTTTCCACACGGGCATAGGTCCAGATGTTTTTTCCGTCATAATTGTATATTCCTGCCATCAGGTCAAAAATAATGTGGGCCTGATCAGACTTTGGGAAGGTGTAGCGGTGAACGCCTATTCTCGTTGTTGCTGTCAGTTCTGCCAGGATATGGTCGTCATCAAGCTGTACCCGGTAATATCCTGCTTCCGCTTTTTCGTTCTGATGTGAAAACCTGCTCCGGTATCCTTTTTCGGGATTAGATGCCGTACCAGGATTCAGCTGTAGCGGTCCCGTGGTCGGCATGATGAGAAAATCCCCGAGATCAGAATGGCCGGTCCCGCTGAAATGCGTAGCGCTGAACCCTACAATGGTCTTATCTTCATACCGGTATCCCGCGCAGTATTTGTAAACGTCGCCGTTGTATTTTCCGTTGACGGCATATGACAAAGTATCCGTTTCCGGGCTCAGCTGGACCGCTCCGAAAGGAACGGTTGCACCGGGATAGGTATGGCCCATTTTTTCGGTTCCGATTAAGGGATTGACATACTGAACGGGTTTTTCAGGGTGCTGTGCTTTATAATATGAAATGAAATTTATAAGAATCAGTAAAAAATAAATTTTATGATGTTTCATTGGTGAATAAAATTTTAAAAGCTAAAAATAGCTAAAATTGATTAATAATTATTTGTCACATGCATTTAACCGGGTAATTTTAGTTTTCCCATTCTGATATTTCTTATTTTTAGGAAAAAATAAATTATGAATCTGTACACACAGCCTATGCTTCGCGAAGGAGCCCTTAAAGATAAAGTTGCTATTGTAACCGGCGGCGGGAGCGGCCTTGGAAAGGCCATGACCAAATATTTCCTGGAATTGGGCGCAAAGGTCGTTATCACTTCCAGGAATCTTGAGAAACTCCAGGTGACAGCCAAAGAGCTGGAAGAACAGACCGGCGGCCAGGTGCTTTGTGTAGCCTGTGACGTTAGAAACTGGGATGAGGTGGAAGCGATGAAGGAAGCAACGCTCGCAGCATTCGGCAACATTGATATCCTGCTGAATAATGCCGCAGGAAATTTTATTTCTCCTACAGAACGCCTTACGCATTCTGCTTTCGATTCCATTCTGGATATTGTCCTTAAAGGGACCAAAAACTGTACACTTTCCATCGGAAAGCACTGGATCGATTCAAAAAAAACGGGAACGGTTCTTAATATCGTTACCACTTATTCCTGGACGGGATCTGCCTATGTAGTGCCTTCTGCCTGTGCCAAAGCCGGTGTGCTGGCTATGACAAGATCTCTGGCGGTGGAATGGGCCAAATACGGCATCCGTTTCAATGCCATCGCACCGGGACCTTTCCCTACCAAAGGAGCTTGGGACAGGCTGCTTCCCGGAGATCTTCAGGAAAAGTTCGATATGAAGAAAAAAGTGCCCTTAAGAAGGGTAGGTGAACATCAGGAGCTGGCCAATCTTGCTGCTTACCTGGTGTCGGATTATTCTGCATACATGAACGGAGAGGTGGTTACAATAGACGGAGGCGAGTGGCTTCAGGGAGCCGGAGAGTTCAATATGCTGGAAGACGTTCCTCAGGAAATGTGGGATGCACTGGAAGCGATGATTAAGGCAAAGAAGTCAAACTGATTTTCTGAAATATAACAGCACGCATGCTGTAACAATCTGTTGTCTTCCGCAACCTATTGCATAGCTATAAAAAAATAATTTCAATGAACCTTAGATCCCGAATTCTGGTTCCTGCACTGGCCGCTCTGTTTTTTACATCAGCCTATGCCCAGGAAGCTCCCAAGTATGATTACACAGAAGCCTTCAAGCCATTTTTCTATCCCCAGACCGGTACGGAAACCCGTTCGGCAAGCGGACAGCCCGGACATGCCTATTGGCAGAATGCCGTAAACTACAACCTGGATATCTCCCTCAATGATGCTCAGGACGAACTTACGGGAACCGCAGAAATCACCTATACCAATAACAGTCCGGATACTATGGGATTCCTTTGGCTGCAGATGGATCAGAACCTGTTTAAAAAGGATTCCAGAGGAAATGCACTGGTACCGTTATCCGGAAGCAGAAACGGAGCGCATGGAGAGGATTTCGACGGAGGTTACCGGATCAAATCCGTTAAGCTGGATGGGAAAGATGTAAAATATACGGTTACCGATACCAGGATGCAGATCGATCTTCCGAAAGAGCTGAAATCCAGAGGCGGGGTAGCAAAAATAAAAATAGAATATTCTTTCAAGTCCCCGCAATACGGATCAGACAGGATGGGAATCCAGGATACCAAAAACGGAAAGATCTTTACGATTGCCCAGTGGTATCCGAGAATGTGTGTATATGATGATGTACTCGGCTGGAATACGATGCCTTACCTGGGCGCCTCAGAATTCTATCTGGAATACGGAGACATCACCGCCAACATTACCGTGCCGGCCAGTCATTATGTGGTTGCTTCCGGAGAGCTCCTCAATGCAAAGGAAGTGTATACCAAAGAACAAAACAGCCGTTGGGATCAGGCTAGGAACAGCGATAAGACGGTGATGATCCGCCCGGAATCTGAAATCGGAAAAGCCCAGCCGGCCGGAACCAAAACCTGGAAGTTCAGGATAAACCAGGCCAGGGACTTTGCATGGGCATCTTCAGCCGCTTTTATCTTGGATGCAGCAAGGATCAATCTTCCCGGAGGAAAGAAATCATTGGCGATCTCGGCGTATCCTGCTGAAAGTGCCGGTGAAAAAGCCTGGGGAAGATCTACGGAATATACCAAGGCAGCGATTGAGCATTATTCTGCCAAATGGTATGGATATACGTATCCTGCCGCTACCAACGTAGCCGGAAATGAAGGAGGAATGGAATATCCGGGAATCGTATTCTGCCATATGGATTCCAAGGGTGAGGACCTTTGGGGAGTAACTGACCATGAGTTCGGGCACAACTGGTTCCCGATGATCGTAGGTTCCAATGAGCGGTTGTTTGCCTGGATGGATGAAGGATTCAATACCTTTATTAATGAACTGTCCACAGAAGCCTTCAATAAAGGGGAATATTACCGGAAGAAAAATATTGCCCAGATGGGAAGTTATATCATGAGCGATAATTTGGAGCCGATCATGGTGGGTCCGGATAATATGAAGGAAAACAGCATCGGCGTTCTGGCGTATTATAAGCCGGGAATGGGATTGCAGATCCTCAGGGAATCGATCTTAGGTCCGGAGAAATTTGATAAGGCATTCAGGACGTATATTGACCGTTGGGCATTTAAGCACCCTACGCCATGGGACTTTTTCCATACCATGGAAAATGTTTCCGGGGAAGAGCTGAACTGGTTCTGGAGAGGCTGGTTTATGAACAAGTGGAAAATAGACCAGGCAGTTAAAAATGTGAAATATGTAAACGGAGATTTCAGGAGCGGAGCACAGATCACGGTGGAAAACCTGGGACAGCTGCCGATGCCTACTACCGTACAGGTGAAGTTTAAGGACGGGACTACACAGGTTGTACAGTTACCTGTAGAAGTCTGGAAGCGCAATAAGGAATGGACATTTAAAATAGATTCTGTGAAAGAAATTGAGCAGGTGAAGCTGGATCCGGAATCTGCCATCCCGGATACCAACAGCAAGAATAATGTATGGACCTCGGATTCAGCGCAGTCTAAACCGGTAGAGAAAATTAATGTAAAAGATTTTACCGGAACATTTGGCAGCAAGCAGGTTCCTATAAAAATTACATTTGTGGAGAAAAACAACCAGCTATATGCCCAGGCAACCGGACAACCGGAATTTCCACTGGAATATACCGGTGATCGCACCTTTACGTTTGAGCAGGCACAAATCTCCCTCAAGTTCAGCCAGGACAGGAAGACCATTACATTCTCGCAGGGCGGCAGTGATTTCACCTTTACGAAAGAATAAGATTAGATGACCTTCAATAGTAAACTTCGGAATTATAGTCCGGAGTTTTTGTTTTATGAACATCTTTTAAAATGATACTGGGGAATTGTTAACCTCTTTTTTAAACAGAAACTTTATTTTTGTTTAAATTTTTAAAATCAAAAAAATGAATTTCAGATTTTCAGTGGTATGCCTGATGCTGGCAGTAATGTCATTTTCACAGGACCTTAAGGTGATGAGCTTTAATATCAGGCTGCAGGTAGATTCGGATAAGGAAAATGCATGGACGGAAAGAAAACAGGATGCCCTGGATTTGATCAGGTATTACCATCCGGATTATTTCGGGGTGCAGGAAGCGCTCCCGGAACAGATGAAAGATATCAAAACAGGCCTGAAAAACTATGACTATGTAGGCGTGGGAAGGGATGACGGTAAGGAAAAAGGGGAGTTTTCAGCCATCTTTTATGATACGGCAAGATTACAGGTGCTGAAATCAGGGACGTTCTGGCTTTCCGAAACACCCGGGAAGCCTTCCAGGGGATGGGATGCAGCCCTTAACAGGATCTGTACGTATGCGATTTTCAGGGATAAAAAATCGAACAGGGAATTCATGGCCCTGAACCTTCATTTTGATCATATCGGAAATGTGGCAAGGGTAAAATCTTCGGAACTGATTTTAAAAAAGATTGCGGAGATGAACCCTAAAAACCTTCCGGTAACGGTAAGCGGGGACTTTAACCTGACTGAAGATTCAGAACCGATTAAAATCATGTCCAAAAACCTTCAGGATACCTACTACCATTCCGAAACCAAACATTATGGTCCTAAAGGGACCTTTACCGGTTTTAATGTGAATGAAATTCCGAAAGAAAGGATTGACTATATTTTTGTAAAAGGGTTTAAAATAAGGTCTCACAGGCATATCAACGACAGGAGGGAAAACCTGCTGTATCCGTCGGATCATTTCCCTGTTCTTACGGAGCTTTCCTTTTAATATCGAAAATTATACGGGAAAATCAACTTCAAATCCAATTCCTCTCAGGGATTGGATCTTGATTTCAGGATCATGCTGGAAATATTTTCTCAGCCGGCTGATAAAGACATCAAGGCTTCTGCCTGTGAAATAGTCATTGGTTTCCCATAAGCTGTCCAGGATATCATCCCTTTTTATGGTTTTATGGTTATGCCGCAGCAGGTATAGCAGCAATTGCTGTTCCCGGATGGTGAGGCGGATGTTCTCAGCCGGGTGATAGAGCAGCAGTTTTTCCGTATCCAGGTTATAACGGCCAATCCTGATTTTTGTTTCCACAGCTGGTAATGTCCGTTTCAGAACATTCCGGATCCGCAGCACCAGCTCCTCCGGGTCACAGGGTTTTGCAATATAATCATCTGCGCCTATTTTCAGTCCGGTCAGGCGATCGATTTTCTGGTTTTTAGCGGTTAAAAAAAGAACCGGAAAGTTGGGATGAGCTTTAAGGATTATTTTTGCCAGAGAGAAACCGTCCATATTGGGCATCATAATGTCCAGGATCCCGAGCTGGTACGGAAACGGGCCTGAGATAGCTGCTGCAATATCTTCAGGGTTCTGAAACCAGGCCACTTCAAAATTTTCCAGTTCCAGGTATTGTTTGAGGATCATCCCGAAATCAGGATCATCCTCTGCTAAAAGGATCTTAACTTTCATAAGGCATCTGTATGGTAAATAGTGTTCCTGCGCCGATAGAGCTTTCCACCTGAATGGTGCCGCTGTACTGTTCTACAATATTCCGTACGAAATACAAACCGAGTCCCAGTCCTTTCGTATTATGGATGTTATCGGACTGTACACGGTAGAACTTTTCAAATATATTCTTAAGTTCCTTTTTTGGAATGCCATGTCCGTTGTCCGAAACCTGTATATGTAAAATGCCTTCAGTATTACTGATATGGACGGTGACTTTATCTGAACCATACTTAATGCTATTTTCACAAAGGTTTTTAACGATGGTTTCCATCGTGTTTTTATCGAAAGGCAGTGCTGTCGTTACAGAAATGTGGGTTTCAAACAGGGTTTCAGGATGGGTGAAAGTAAGGTCCTGGATGAAGAAGCTCCAGTCTTCCGCTTTTATACTGCATATTTCCCCTTTTTCACTTTCGTGAAGCTGGTCCATAAGGTTTTCCAGCCGTACGATCTGCCGGTCAATAAGAGGAAGTGTTTCCGGGTTCCAGTCTTTTTTAAGGGCTTTTGAGGCAATTTTTAAAGTAGCAATCGGTGTTTTAAATTCATGAGAAATGTTATCTACCACTGTGTGCAGTATCTCCACCTGCTTCTGTTGCCTGATGAGGTTTTTTACGGTAAAAAGATACAGCAGCAGCACGCTGGCCAGAAGAATGACGCAGCATACGATCAGGAGTATCATTTCCTTGAAAATAACAGTCCTGATATTCAGGATTTCAAAATCTGTCCTGCTGCGGACAAGAAAAGAATTTTTCCTCAATTGATCCGTCTTGGAAGTGGATGAGGTTTCCCATCTTCCGGTATTGAAAATCCCGGGTTTAACAACTTTGTTTTTGGTCTCATACAGGACTATCGGCTGGCTGATCAGCTGTGCACCATCAGTCAGTGAGGTCACGGAAGTATATTTGATTCGTGCAGCGATACGGTATCCTTGTTCTTCAAAAGAACGGTTGATATAACCGGATAATTGCTGTTCCGTATTTTTCCTTTTTCTTTCAAAAAAGGCCAGGAATTCACTGCGGCTGATTAAATGGTCATGGTATTGTACCAGGATATCGTGGATTTCATCATCATAGTCTGTGTTTTTTATTCCACCTGCATCTTCAAGCTTATCCGTATAATTGGTAAGCCTGTCATGTACAGACCTGTATATTTCCCGTTCTTTTACCTGGTACGTCTTATACAGAAAATAGACCTGTATCCCCAGTAAGAAGAGAAAAAGGCCTGCGAATGCCAGAATAAGAGTTTTGCTTTTACGAACCATCATGGCAAAGATAGAATATTAGTTTTTCCCTAATCAGCATTAACCCGCCATTAACCTTCCGTTAACCGAAATTTCCCTTGGTAATAATGAATTTTACAGCAGGAAAAAGTCTTTCATTTCATTCAAAAAAAATAAAATAATGTACAAATATTTTTTACTGCTGTGTTTTCCGGTTTTCATGTGGGGCCAGAAACAAAAAATTCAGGGTACCGTCATGTTTTCAGATCATACGGGGCTTTCGGGAATCCCCGTAGAAGTGTATAATGCGGATCATCAGAGAATAGGAACCGTTCAGACAGGAGCAGGAGGAATATTTATACTGGAAGGTTTTCCCGGATCTTCTGTAAAACTGGTCATTACTGCAGGGGATTATGGAAGAGTTGAGAAAGTTGTAGATCTGGAGAAGCCTGAACCTGACCTTATATTGACTCTGAAGAAAAATGAACAGGTGATAGAAGCGGTTACACTGTCTCAGAAGAAGCCGATGGTAAAAAGGAAAGTCGACCGCCTCGAATTCAATGTGGAAAACAGCAATATTTCATCGCTGAATGCCTGGGAAATTTTAAAGAAAACCCCGAATGTAACTGCTAACAATGATGTTCTTGCCGTAAAAGGCAGTACCGGAATCCTGATAACTATTAATGATAAAAAGATCATGATAAGTGGTGATGAGCTGAAGGCATTTCTGGAAAACACCCAGGGCGATGACATCAGGTCGGTAGAGGTCATCACCAATCCTCCGGCAAAATATGAGGCGCAGGGAAGTGCAGTACTGAACATCATCATGAAAAAAAATAAAGTGGAAGGATACAAAGCGGTCCTTTCGTCCAAATATGTTCAGACACAATATGCAAAGGGAAATATAGGGCTCTCACAGTATTACAGAAAGAATAAGCTTTCCCTTATGGCCGCTTATTACTATGGAAGCGGTACCTACTACCGCGAGGGTACGGATTATGTTCATTATCAGGAAGACCAGACCCGATGGGTCAGTACCATGAACCGGAAAGATGAGAGAAGGAATCAGAATACCGTTAACTTCAATGCCGAATATGAGATCGACAGCCTGACCAATGTCAGTCTGAATTATTCAGGCTATTTCAATCCAAAATTCTTCGGGGTGTATCATGTTCCTACAGCGATCTACAATAGCCAGGATATGGTGGAATGCAGGTATGAGACCATCAATGACCATTCTTCCGGCACCTCCAATAACTCAGTAAGTATACAGGCAGACCGTAAGCTTAATGAAAAAAGCAGCATAACGTGGGTCAATTATTTTACGGCAAATGCTACCCATAAAGCACAGGATGTTTTCACTTACCTGGATTTTGCCGGCCAGCCGCCTGCAGAAAATAATTTCCTTAATGATAACAGAAGTGAAGTACAGCTGTATTCCACACAGCTGGATTATCAGTGGAAAGGAAAGCAGCTGGACGTGGAAGCAGGACTTAAATACAGTTTCGTGAAAACATTCAGTCAGCTGGATTTTTCAGATAATGAAAACGGGCAACTCCTGTACAGGCCTGATAAGAGCAGTGATTTTAATTACAAAGAGCATAATTTTGCAGCGTATTCTTCACTATCGTATCAGCTTGGCCGGTGGAGCTTCAAAGGAGGTCTCCGGACTGAGATGACAGACCTCGAAGGAATAGTTTCCGAACCGTATCAGGTCAACAGGAACCAATACTGGAGCCTGTTCCCCACGATGTATGTTCAGTATACCACAGAAGGGAAGCATGAATTCGGGCTTTCGTATGGCAAAAGGATCAGCAGGCCTACCTATTCATGGCTGAACCCTGCCAAATCCTATTATAACCTGTTTTCTTATTTTCAGGGAGACCCGAACCTGAAAGCGACAATGGTCCATAACCTTAATTTTACCTATGCCTGGAAAGAATGGAACCTGGAGTTGTATTACCGTAAAGAACTGTATCCGTCTATGGAAATCTCTTTTCAGGAACCGGCTACCAAAAGCCTGATCTATCATTTTACCAATATAGAAAAAGGACAGGCCTACGGACTGAGCCTTTACAAAAACCTTCAGGTATTGCCCTGGTGGAACGTGGTGCTTTCCGATAACCTGGAACACAATGAGAATTACTTTATCGGGATCGATCAGGTATTGTATAAAAACAAAGTCATGAACTGGGTATCGGATATTTCCACTTCGTTCAAACTGGATAAAAACAGTGACTGGAATCTGGAAGTCGGCCACAGATACAATTCTCCTTCGATACAAGGAACCTTCAGGATTTCATCTTCATGGTCTGCCTACCTGGTGATGAACAGGAAATTTTTCAGCAAAAAGCTGGAAGCCAGCTTTATTTTTAATGACATCTTCAGGACTACACAAGAGAAGATCAGTACCCGGTATGCCAATCAGGATAATTATTTCCTGGATTACCGTGATTCTCAGGGGTTCACTTTATCATTAAAATACAACTTCGGAAACCAGTCGGTAAAAAATGTAAAGAGCATTAAGAAAACAGACGAGCAGGACCGGCTGTAGCGTTGGCTCATTCCTTTTTTTATGGAATATTATCATCAGTAATCCGTGTTTTGATCTTACATTTTCTTATTTTTGAAGTTAAAATTAAAATCAATATGAAGCGATTTCTATCCGGTTTACTGGTGGCTGTTTCATGGTATCATATGTCTGCCCAGGAGCTGTACATGCCGAGGAACATTAAGAAAGCCTATGAAAACGGAACCCGCGATATATCCGGTGCTCCCGGAAAAAACTATTGGCAGAACAAAGGCGTATATAATGTAGAAGTTAAAGTGGATGCAGATTCAAAAACCGTTTCGGGAAAAGAAACGATTGTCTACAGCAATAACAGTCCGGATGATCTGAACGATCTTGCTATCCGGTTTGTCAATAACCTCCATAAGCCTCAGGCTCCGAGATCCGGCTTTGTTTCCAAAGGCTTCTTATCTTCAGGGCTTCACATCAGGTCACTTACGGTAAACGGAGAAAAATATACGGTAAACAGTGACGACTGGGGAACTGTTGAAAAAGTAAAACTTCATTCAGCCATTAGGGCGAAATCCAAGGCGGAGATAAAGATTGAATGGGAGTATCCGCTTTCCGTACAGAGCGGCAGGGAAGGGCAGATAGATCCCGAGACCTTTTATGTAGCCTATTCCTACCCGAGAATTTCCGTGTACGATGATTACAACGGCTGGGATATGATTCCCCATTCGGACCGTCAGGAATTTTATAATGACTTTAATGATTATACTTTTGCGATTTCCGTTCCCAGAAATTATGTGGTCTGGGCAACCGGTGAATTCCTGAATCCGGATGCAGTGCTGCAGCCTGAAATCCTGAAGAGGTATAAAGCTTCGCTGAAGAGCGATAAAATCATTCATATTGCCAGTGAAAAGGAAATGAAATCCGGTAAAGTGACCCGCGGGAATAAATGGAATATCTGGAAATTCAGGGCCGGCCATATTCCCGATTTCTGTTTTGCAGTGAGCAATCACTACGTTTGGGACGGATCCAGTGTTCAGCTTAAAACCAAACGTGCCAGTGTGCAGGCTGCCTACAGGGCCGGTGCTAAAGATTTTGAGCATTATACCGGATGGATGCAGTACAACCTGGACTGGTTTTCCAAAAACTGGCCGGGAGTGGAATATCCTTACAATGTGATGACTGCTGTTCAGGGATATGCAGATATGGAATATCCGATGATGATTAATGATACCAGCATTCCGGATGATTTCCAGGATGCAAGACTGACCGCTGACCATGAAATTGCCCATACCTATTTCCCGTTCTATATGGGAATCAATGAAACACGATATGCCTACATGGATGAAGGATGGGCGACCACATTGGAATACCTGATCGGGATTGATGAAAATGGGGAAGCAAAAGCAAAAGATTTTTATAAGAACTTCAGGGTAAAGAAATGGATTAATGACCCGTCAGCAGAACAGGATCAGCCTATTATCACCATGAGTACACAGGTAAGCGGAGCAGGTTATGGCAATAATTCTTATGTAAAAGCGTCCCTTTCTTATCTCGCTTTGAAAGATTATCTGGGTGATGCGTTGTTCAAGAAAGCGTTACATCATTATATGAACAACTGGAACGGGAAACACCCGGTTCCCTGGGATTATTTCAATTCTATGAGCACAGGTTCCGGGAAAAACCTGAACTGGTTCTTTGAAAACTGGTTTTATACCAATAATTATATCGATTTGAAAATCAGGGAGGTTTCCCAGAATAATGATCTGCTAAGGGTCAACATTGAAAATGTAGGAGGTTTTGCCATTCCTTTTGATGCCATTCTTACCTATACTGACAACACCACAGAGAAACTTCACTTTTCTCCGGCATTATGGGAAAAAGACCAGAAACAGACTTATCTCACGGTTCCTGTCAGTAAAAAAATAAAATCAGTAACCATAGACGGGGATATCTTTATGGATTATACTCCGGCAGATAATATAAAAAATCTTTAAAAAAACAGGCTGCCCAACCGGGCAGCCTGTTCTGATTTATCTGATACAGGTGGTCTAATACAACCTCAATCCTGATCTTGGTCCTGAAGAAGCCACTACTGACTGCATTCTTGTTCTTTGTCCCGCAGAGAACATGAACATCGCAGCATCGTCCACATAATCCATATAGTTCATGAACATCACGGATCTCTGTACACCGCTGCAGGTATTGTATAGCGGATAGCTCGGCTTACCGGAATTGGCTCCTGTCTGTGTAGGCGTGTCGGCTACCAGGTCATTTCCGCAGTTGGCATCACCCCAGATGTGGCGCAGGTTCAGGTAATGACCTACCTCATGGGTAGCGGTTCTTCCCTGGTTGAATGGCGATGAAGCGCCTGTTTTTCCGAAATAAGGGGCTGCAATTACGACACCGTCATTCCACATTCCTGAAGATTCAGGGAATGTAGCATAACCCAGGATTTGTCCCATATTTCCTACTACCCAGATGTTAAGATAGTTGGAAGGGCTTGTGGCATCAATCCCTCCGCTGGAAGATCTTTTCATGGCATCATTAGTGCTCCAGCTGGTTTTGGTAGTCGATTTTCTAACGGTATTGGCCAGTCTGAACCTTACTTTTACATCCCCTGCTTTTACGCTCTGGAATTCAGAAGGGATTTTGGATGCGTCGCTGTTGGTCCCTGCATAATCTGCATTCAGAACTGCAATCTGCTCAGCAATCCTGGAGTCGGAAAGGTTTTCTGATGAGGTCCTGTACAGGACATTTACCACTACCGGAATTTCTACACTTCCGTCTGATAAAACTTTTCCCAGCTTAAGGTCGTTTTCGAATTTTTCGGTCTGAGCTTCCAGGGCAGAAAAACGCTGCCTGAGCTCAGGACTGTTCTGAAGGGTAATTTTTCTGATCTCTTCAGAAGCACATCCTCTTTGCAGGGCAGAGCCTCCGGTTGGGGAAACTAAATTGTCTGATTGTTCATGTTGGTTTGTAATGCTGTCGCTGTTACAGGCAGACATGAAGCCCAGCATAAGGGCTCCTAATAGTAGCTTTTTCATAACATATATATTTTGTATTGTGCTGATGAAATTAGTATATTTCAAATTAATACGCAAGGAAACTATATGTTTGATGAATTATTTTTACTATTCGGTTAATAAAAGTTTGAAATTGGAATTTAAAGATGAGGCAGGCAAGTTCGGTTTCCAGCCGCGATTTTTTCTTTGAAATGTAATGAAGGTTATTCCGCAAAACCATTCTTGAGGGCAAATACGGCTAGCCCTACACGGGTTTTGACTCCCAGTTTTTCACAAAGCTGATCCCGGTAAGTTTCTACCGTTCGCGGGCTGCATTTCATCCGGTCTGCAATTTCCTTGTAACTGAGTTCGGTTACGGTATATCTCAGCAGCTCCTTTTCCCGGTCGGAAATCCTTACAGGACTTTCTGGGGTATTGGTGTCGGTCAGGCTGGACATGATAATTTTCGAGGCCCATTCCGGATAGAAAAATCCGTCTCGGCTCAGGTTGATCAATGCGGTTTCCAGTTCTTTGGGATGGGTATTTTTCAGCAGGTAGCCTTTAGCACCGTTACGGATCATCCTGATCACGCTCGCATCATCTCCCTGCATGCTGAGTGCCATGACTTTTATTCCCGGATGGTGTTCCCGCAGCCATAGTACGGTTTCAAAGCCATCCATGATCGGCATGCTGATGTCCAGGAGGATGATATCAGGGATCTGGCTGTTCTGTTCAAATTTCTGGATCAGGTCTTTACCGTTTTCCGCGCTGTAAATCACTTCAAAATCCGCAAAGTTCCCGATAATGCCTTCCAGGGCTTTGGAAATAAGGATATGGTCGTCAACAAGTACAATAGTCTTCTTCATGGTTATCTCTTTAAGGTCATAGTTAGGGTTGTGCCTTCATCAGCTGTGCTTTCCAGGTTGAAATCGGCACCGATGATCCCGGCCCTGTTTTTCATATTGGTCAGTCCGATTCCGTTGGAAAGCGTCTGGGAAGTGTCAAAACCAGTACCGTCATCCTTAAGCGTAAGTGACCAGAGATTCTCATCGGAGGTCGTGAGGCGGATGAAAATATTTTCACAGTGCGCATGTTTAAGGCTGTTCTGGATGAATTCCTGAGTAATCCTCAGCAGCATGTTTTTATGAACAAAGCCTAAATCCAGATGCTCCACATTATGATCAAAGTGAATCTGGCATCTTTTAAAGGCATTGGTATTGTCTACTTCCTCCTGAATCAGGGTTAAGATTTCTTTCTGGTTGATATTGTCATCCGTAAGCGTTTTCGAAAGGCTCCTCAGATCCTGTAATGACTGATTGATGATCTGCGAAACCTGGTCAATCCTTTCGCTTACTTCGGGGACACGGTCCTCATAAAGCAGCTGTTGCGTATAGAGGCTTACCAGGGTAAGTTTTTGTCCGATATTGTCATGGAGTTCACGCCCGATCTGCTGCATGGTGGCCTGCTGTATTTCCACCTGTGTGGCCAGCAGCTCGCGTTTATGGACTTCGTTTTTAATTTCAATTTCTTTGAGGTGCTCTTTTTTCCGCTGCTGGTATTGTTTGATGTAGACAATAGCGCCCACTACGAAAAGAACAAAAAATGTATTAAACAGAATAAGAATGATTAAGAGCTCTGTTTTCCCCATATAAAAGAAATTGAAAATAATACATACATAATGACGCCTGTAATTAAAAAATACGAAAAGTAAATATTATAAAGCCTCCTGTATTCTCCTATAAAATCCAGGAAAGTCCAGAAAGGTAAGGTGCCTATATAAAACAAAGTTACTCCTAAATTTATATAAAACATTTTATTTTTATTAAAATTAAGAATATCTGTTGAATTAATCTGTTTGTAATATTCCATGATCACCAAAATCATGAGTATAAGGCATCCTAAAGTATAGTTGAGTGAAAACATAATCTTATCCCTGAAGAAAACAAGCTCACTGGGGATAAAAGATAAAAGGTATAATGCCGATAATCCAAAAAACAGCTTTTCTTTATTGAATGATTTTGCTGCATACAGCCAGTAAAAGAATATAAACTGTAGCGGAATTACAAAATAATTGTAGAATGCAATTTTGTTGTACGGGATCAATTCTCCTCCCCATTTTCCTATTGATTCACAGATGAAAATAAGAATAAGGTAAAAGGCAAAATATTTCCAATACTGATTTTTGATCCGGTTATAGAAAAGAATTGCCACGGCAGCGGATAATCCTTCTGTCCAATACATCAAATCAAAAGCTATTTTCTGGAAATCGGTCATTAGTGTAATTTAAAAGTCTTTTAAAAAATTAAGCTTAGAATTTTTCAACTTTAGTTGGTCCGGGAGGAATCAATCCACCATGATTCTGTGCTACAATGTCTGTTGAAACATTTCCGGATCCTGATCCTGTAGAGCTGGCCGTGATATCTGCATTTGCATTATAAGTAGCAGGATTAATCGGGTTAAAATCATAATTAAGAATCTGTCCCTGTTCATCAGCCATCTTTAACGTAGGAATCATAACCAGCGTATGCTTTGCGGCATAATTGTCAGGGATAGACTGTCCGTCTGTCATAGACCAATGATTGGTATCAGGATATGCTGCATAATACATTCTTACTCCAAGTTGCTGAGTAGTTACGGTAGGCAAGACTTTTTTGGTTTCAATTTCAATATCAGAAATGAATTTTTTCAATACTGCCAGATCAAAATGAATAGAGTGTGAATCACTGATGTTCTGATCGTTGTTTATTGAAACCAATTGATTGTTCTTGTAATTGTCAATAAGGCTTTTAATAAAATTGTGTGGTAATGTGTTCGGTCCTGAATTCGTATTCAGGCCATTTGAATTTGTGTCCATAATGTCAGTTTAAAAAGTTAATATTTAGTGTTTATTATTTAGTTTTGGTTTTTGGCAAATGTCGTAATTTTTTTATCTTAAAGTCTAGGTATTTTCCCCTATACCGCATCCGGGTTTTTACGGATGAAGACCTGTGTGATTCACGGAGGGAGCAGAAGGCCTGTTATGATCCCCTACAAGCGTAAAATAAGTGCCGCAGACTACAATCTGCAGCACTTACTTACAAAAATAATATATATGAAAAAAAACTACTTATAATTCTGCGGGTCTGAATACCAGCCCGGTTTCCTCGAAATAATCCAGTGTGATGCGGTCTCCGTCATTCACTTTGCCGGCAAGGATCTCTCTGGACAGCCTGTTCAGGACTTCCTGCTGGATGACTCTTTTCAGCGGCCTTGCTCCGAACGCCGGGTCGTATCCTTTATTCATCAGGTAATCTACGGCATCCTGGGTCGCAGTCATGATGATGTTGCGTTTGGAAAGCATTTCATTGAACCCTCTTAACTGATAGGTTACGATTTTTCCGATCTCTTTTTTCCTTAAAGGCTGGAACAGTACCACTTCATCAATCCTGTTCAGGAATTCCGGACGCAACGTCTGTTTCAGCAAGTCAAAGACCTGGTCTTTCGTTGTATCAACAATTTCATCCTGGTTTTCATCGGTAATGTTTTCAAAATTCTCCTGGATCAGGTGCGAACCTAAATTCGACGTCATAATGATGATCGAGTTTTTGAAATTTACCATTCTTCCTTTATTGTCAGTCAGGCGTCCGTCATCCAGAACCTGAAGTAAGGTGTTGAAAACATCCGGATGCGCTTTTTCAATTTCATCCAGAAGGACTACGGAATACGGTCTTCTTCTTACAGCTTCTGTTAATTGTCCGCCTTCATCATAACCTACATATCCCGGAGGAGCGCCCACCAATCTGGAAACACTATGGCGTTCCTGATATTCGCTCATATCGATCCGAGTCATGTTGTTTTCATCATCAAACAGGAACTCCGCTAAGGCTTTGGCCAGCTCGGTCTTTCCGACCCCGGTAGTTCCCAGGAACAGGAATGATCCGATCGGTTTTTTATCGTCACTCAGTCCGGCCCTGTTTCTTCTGATGGCATCAGCAACTGCTGTAATGGCTTCGTCCTGTCCTACAACCCTGTGGTGAAGTTCCGTTTCCAGGTTCAGCAGTTTTTCCCTTTCAGACTGCAACAGTTTGGTCACCGGAATTCCGGTCCATTTAGCAATCACCTCGGAAATATTCTCAGAAGTAACTTCTTCCTTGATCAGTTCATTCTGATGATTCTGCATTTCAAGCTCAAGCTTGGAAAGCTCATCCTCTTTCTCACGCAGTTTTCCATACTGGATTTCCGCTACTTTAGCGTAGTCTCCGGCTCTTGAAGCCCTTTCTGCTTCCAGTTTCAGGGATTCGATATCTTTTTTAATCTGGGTTAAATCCTCAGATTTCTGTTTTTCCTTCAGCCATTTGGCGTTGATCTCATTTCTCTGCTCGGAAATCCGGGCAATATCCTCTTTTAAATGGTCGATTTTAGTCTGGTTGCCTTCTCTTGAGATCGCGGCCAGCTCAATTTCCAGCTGCATCAGCCTGCGGTCAAGGACATCCAGCTCTTCCGGCTTGGAATTAATTTCCATTCTCAGTTTGGCGGAAGCTTCATCGATCAGGTCAATCGCCTTATCCGGCAGGAAACGGTCGGAGATATATCGTTGGGACATTTCTACCGCAGCAATAATCGCCTCGTCTTTAATTCTTACCTTGTGGTGTGCCTCGTACTTATCCTTGATTCCACGAAGAATGGAAATCGCAGATTCGGTATCCGGTTCTTCCACCATCACTTTCTGGAAACGTCTTTCTAAGGCTTTATCTTTTTCGAAATATTTCTGGTATTCATTTAAAGTGGTGGCACCAATGGCTCGTAGTTCACCTCTTGCCAAAGCAGGTTTCAGAATGTTGGCAGCATCCATGGCGCCTTCACCGCCTCCGGCTCCGACCAACGTGTGGATCTCATCGATGAAGAGAATGATCTGCCCGTCTGATTTGATCACCTCGTTAACCACCGACTTTAACCTTTCTTCAAATTCACCTTTGTATTTAGCCCCGGCGATCAAAGCTCCCATATCCAGGGAATACAGGGTTTTATCCATCAGGTTTTCAGGTACGTCGCCACTGATGATCCTGTGGGCAATCCCTTCAGCAATAGCGGTTTTACCCACACCTGGTTCACCGATCAGGATCGGGTTATTTTTGGTTCTTCTCGAAAGGATCTGCAGAACTCTCCGGATCTCTTCATCACGGCCGATTACCGGATCAAGCTTTCCTTCTGCAGCCAGTTCATTGAAGTTCTTGGCATATTTATTCAGGGACTGATAGGTTTCTTCCGAACTTGCAGAAGTAGCCTTGCTCCCTTTTCTTAATTCTTTGATTCCGCCTTCCAGAAGGCTTCTGGTAACGCCCATATCCTTGAGCATTTTTGAAACCTCTGAGCTGGTCTCTATAAGGGAGAGCCATAAATGCTCTATGGTTACATATTCATCACCCATTTTCTTGGCAGTGTTAGGGGCGTCCAGCAACACTTTATTTGCTGACTGGGAAAGATAAATATTTCCTCCCTGCACCTTTGGCAATTTCTCCAGATTTTCACGGTTGCGTTCCCTGACCAAAGCAGCATCTGCTTCAGATTTCTTTAACAGGAACGGCGAAATATTTTCATCCACCTGAAAAATACCTTCAAGAAGATGTTGAGGCTCAATGCTCTGGTTGCCGAATTCCATGGCTACCTGTTGCGCAGCCTGGATGGCTTCCTGTGATTTTACAGTATATTGGTTCAAATTCATATCCGTTTGTTTTTGGGTTAAAATGATAGATGTGAGACATCAGATTTCAGACCATAAGCCTGTGAATTAATGTTAATTTTAAAACTGATACCTAAATTCTGATGTCCTTCCATCGTATTCAATCATTTAATTCGGGAGCTATATCGCAAAAAGTATTCTATTGTTGATTTTTTAAAAAACATGGACAAAATTTCCGGAATTTGTATTTTTACACTTAAAATGGCTTGACAAAATTTCCGATTACCTGATTTTGAATAAAAAATTCCGGAACAATCGTCATTGGATATTTGCAGTATTGGAATGAGGATTTGATGAGAATGATAGTTATTAAGATATATCTGCCTTACATTCCAAAGAAGAATGCCGGGAAACCCGACGTATCTGAGAAGGGTAAGGTATGATTGGATTCTATGAGGATAAGGAAGACCATTAAAAATCATATTTTCAAAATCCTGTTTTACAATCAAAATAAGTACTTTTGTGTTTTACTGATGGAACTTAAAGAAAAACAAAAGAAAATATTAGACGTTGCCGTAGAACTTTTCAAGGAGAAAGGGTATATGGGAAGCTCTGTGCGTGATCTTGCGACACGCCTGAATATCAAGGCTGCTTCCCTGTATGCGCACATCCGTTCCAAGGAAGAAATCCTGGAGTGGATCTGTTTCGGGATTGCACAGAAATTTTTCGATGAGCTTCAGCAGGTAAAAAACAGGGAGATCCCTCCACAGGAAAAACTGAACCTGTTTATTGAAAAGCATTTATCCGTTGTCCTTCAGAACAGGGATGTAACGCATATTTATTCCAATGAATGGAAGCACCTTGAAGAACGGCTGCCTGAGTTTGTGGAGCTGAGGAAGAACTACCAGCAGGAAGTTGAGCAGATGATCTCTGATATTTACGCCGCTGAGCAGTGGGAACTCCGGTCACCGTCTTTTACCACAAGGTTTATCCTTCACACCCTCAACAATTCCTATTTCTGGTTCAAAAGGAACACAGAATCCACCACGGAGATCACTGATGAAATACGGGATAAGATTTTATTTGGGCTTTTGGGAAAACGTAATGTTTAAAAGCTGACTTCGACCCCGCTCTGCTACCGGCTGTTTTTTATTTTCCCATAGATGATATGGATTTTCCCAGATGGTGTTTACTTTAACACATAAGTCACAGAGAGAATTTAGAATAGGCTGAAGATATTTTTAGAGCACATCAGAAAAAAATCAAAGATTTTTTAAAGCTTTTGTGAGCTTCTGTACATTTTGTAATCGACTTCATTATACAGCATGCATATCTTTTGTCACTTTTGCGGTTAAAATTCTTCAATAGACTTCTTTAAGTTTCATAGATAATAACATGGCTTCGCGACCGTACGGTTTGATGCAATACCGATAAAATCAAAGATTTTATTTCTCATGTGCTCTAAAATATGTGCAAAGCTTACTCTAAAAATCTTATGTTTTCTTATGTGTTAAATCTCATCTTTCAGAGTCGCAAAAGTCCCACATGACGAAAATCATAAAAATTTGGCAGAAACAAAAAATCTTTTTACATTTACACCTAACAAATGTTAGTTAGTTTAGTTGATATGGATTTTTCAGTGGAATATTTACAATTGGATCAGTTGCGGGCTTTACAGTCTGAGCGATTGGTCCGTTTGGTACGGTATCTGGGTGAGAAATCGGAGTTTTATGCAGGGAAATTGATGGAGTCCGGACTTTCACCAGAAGATATTCTATCCATTGATGATATTGCTAAACTGCCGATTACCTACAAGCAGGATTTAAGAGACAACTATCCGTTCGGATTGTGCACCGTTCCTAAGAGTGAACTGCAGCGAATCCACTGTTCCAGCGGGACAACCGGTAAGCCAACGGTAGTAGGATATACCAAAGAAGATGTGGATCTGTTTAGCGAAGTCGTAGCCCGATCGCTGAATGCAGCAGGCGCCCGATCGGGAATGCAGCTGCACAACGCTTATGGCTATGGTATTTTTACCGGTGGACTAGGGCTTCATTACGGAGCGGAAAAGCTGGGCATGAGCGTCCTTCCGATTTCCGGGGGAATGACTTCGAGACAGGTGGATCTGATTATGGATTTCAAACCGGAGGTCCTCTGTTGTTCGCCTTCCTATGCTTTAACTATTGCAGATCAACTGACAACCAGAGGTATTGCACCTGAAGAAATCAGCCTGAAATATGCAGTATTAGGTTCAGAGCCTTGGACGGAAATCATCAGGCATCATATCGAAGAAAGATTGGGTGTTCATGCCGTAAACATTTACGGGCTCAGCGAAATCATCGGTCCCGGCGTTTCGGTGGAAGACTTTGAAGAAAAAGGCGGTTCTTATATTTGGGAAGACCATTTTTATCCTGAAATTTTAGACCCGGTTACCAAGCAGCCGGTTCCTTTTGGCGAAGAAGGCGTCCTGGTGATTACGACCTTAACGAAGAAAGCCATGCCGCTGCTGCGGTATTGGACCAACGATATCACCAGCCTCTATTACGATGAAAAAGGAAAAAGGACGATGGTAAAAATGAAGCCGATCCTCGGAAGGGCAGACGATATGCTGATCGTAAGAGGTGTAAACGTCTATCCAAGCCAGATCGAAGAAGCGTTTTCGCACATTCCGGGAGTCGTTCCGAATTATTACCTGACACCAGTGGAAAAAGAACAGATGTGTGTAGCATTGGATATCGATGTGGAAGTGGATGATGAATTGGTAAGGGCACAAAATTTAAGTTTAAATACCGATGATTATGCTATTTTTGTCGGAAATTTCGGGAAAAATATAGAAAACGAAATAAAAAAACGGGTAGGCATTACCACTGCCGTGAAAATTCACGCCCAGGACAGCCTGCCGAAATGCGAAGGTGGAAAAATCAACAGAATACTCAAGAGATAATGAATTCATTTTATAAACTAAAAACCGTAAAGGTTCAGAAAGATACAGCGGATGCCGTGAATGTAGCCGTAGAAATCCCTGAGGAGCTGAAAGATAAATTCAGGTTCAAGCAGGGTCAGTATCTTAATTTCCGCATGATGATCGACGGAAATGAAGAGCGGCGTTCTTACTCTATCTGCAATGCGCCCAGCGAAAAAAGCAATACGCTGGAAGTATTGGTGAAGCTGCTGGAAGGCGGAAAAGTTTCCGGCTATTTCAATGAGCACCTGCACATGGATGAGGTACTGGAAGTGATGCCTCCGATGGGCGGTTTCAATACTTCCTATCACCCGACCAATGTGAAAACATACATCGGACTGGCTGCGGGAAGCGGGATCAGCCCGGTGCTTTCCAACATCAAAGAAAGTTTATACCAGGAGCCGGATTCCAACGCCTATCTGTTTTACAGCAACCGGGGTATGAACCATGTGATGAAGAAAGCGGAGATTGAAGCGTTGGTTCAGAAGTTCAATGGAAGGCTGAAGGTGATTTACCTGGTCAGTCGCGAGAAACATGAAGATGAACTGTTTGAAGGAAGAATCTGCCCGGATAAACTGGAACAGCTGTTTGAAAGACATCCTGAGATCGATGTAAAGGAAGCCACCTACTTCATCTGCGGTCCTTCGGAAATGATCAAAAGTGTGGCGGATTACCTGAAAAAGGATAAGAAAGTACCGGCCATCCAGGTATTGTTTGAGTATTTCACCGCTCCGGATGAAGAAAATTCAGAAGAGATGAGCGATGAATTCAAGGCCATCGCCAATATCGAAAGCATGGTAACGGTCATCATTGATGATGATGAATACTCATTCCACCTCAACTCAAAAAAAGAAAGTATCTTAGATAAAGCATTAAAGGACAATCTTCCCGTGCCGTTCGCATGTAAGGGAGGAGTATGCTGTACGTGTAAAGCCGAAGTTCTGGAAGGGGAAGTCTTCATGGAAAAGAACTACGCGCTTACCGAAGAAGAAGTAGCCAGAGGCTATGTACTGACCTGCCAGTGCCACCCGACCACCAATGTGGTGATGCTGAATTATGATGTTTAAGACAATTTGAAAATGCACTAATTTGGAAATTTGAAAATGGGTAATACCTTATTCTCAGTTTCTCGAATAATTTTCAAATTAACTCATTCTCAAATTTTCAAATTAAAAAATTATGGACTTAGAAAAATTCGTACAATACGTACACGATGAAAATAAAGTAGAACCGAAAGACGTGATGCCTGATGATTACAGGAAGCTTTTGGTTCGCCAGATCTCACAGCACGCCCACTCCGAAATCGTGGGAATGCTGCCGGAAGCCAACTGGATTTCCCGGGCGCCTTCATTGAGAAGAAAGATGGCTTTGCTGGCTAAAGTTCAGGATGAGGCCGGACACGGGTTATACCTGTATTCCGCTACCGAAACTTTAGGGGATGGAAGCATCAGGGCCGACCGTGACGCTACCTATGAAGACATGCTTTCCGGAAAAGCCAAATATTCTAGTATCTTCAACTATCCGACATTGAGCTGGGCTGATATCGGCGCCATCGGGTGGCTGGTAGACGGTGCTGCGATCATGAACCAGGTGATGCTGATGGGAAATTCCTATGGGCCCTATTCCAGAGCTATGGTGAAGATCTGTAAGGAAGAATCCTTCCACCAAAGACAGGGATATGAAATCCTGATGGCGCTTTGCCGCGGAACCAAACAGCAGAAAGAAATGGCCCAGGCTTCCCTGAACCGTTTCTGGTGGCCGGCTTTAATGATGTTCGGCCCGAATGACGACAGCTCGCCAAACTCTAAAATCTCGATGAATTACCGCGTGAAAAGAGAAAGTAACGACAGTCTTCGTCAGCGTTTTGTGGATGTTACCGTTTCTCAGGCTGAATTCTTAGGCCTGACCATTCCGGATAAAGACCTGAAATGGAATGAAGAAAGACAGCATTACGATTTCGGGGAACTTCCGTGGGATGAATTCATGGAAATCCTGAAAGGAAACGGACCGTGCAATAAAAAGCGTATCGAAACCAAAAGAAAGGCGCAGAGAGAAAACGCCTGGGTAAAAGAAGCGGCCGCTGCGTTTGCAGAGAAACAACAAAAAGAAGTAATATAATTTGAAAATGAGCTAATTTGAAAATTTGAAAATGACCTTAACCAGGTTATTTATACTCAAATTTTCAATGACGACGATTCATCAATTTTCAAATTAACCAATTTTCAAATTTTCAAATTAATTATGGCAAATTTAGATATGTGGGAAGTGTTTATCCAGACTAAACCGGGATTATCTCACAAACACGTTGGAGTGGTACAGGCACCAACAGCAGAAATGGCTTTGCAGAATGCCAGGGACGTTTATACCAGAAGAAAAGAAGGAACTTCCGTTTGGGTAGTACCAAGCAAATATATCGTGACTTCGGAAGGAGTGGATAAGGAAGCATTCTTCGATCCGGCAGACGACAAACTGTACCGTCACCCGACATTTTACGAGATCCCGAACGATGTAAAGAATATGTAAATTAATAAATTTGAAGATGAGCTAATTTGAAAATTTGGAAATAACCTTAATCACGTTATTTTCTCAAGCTTTCAATCAGGGCGGCTAATCATTTTCAAATTAACTAATTCTCAAATTTTCAAATTAAAAAATAATGAATCCATTATACAATTATTTATTAAAACTGGCAGACGACAGCTTCATCATGGGGCAGCGTTTGTCGGCATGGTGCGGGGAAGGCCCTTATCTGGAAGAGGATATCGCATTGACGAATATCGCGCTGGATGAACTGGGGCAAGCCAATAACTTTTACGGGTATGCTTCAAGGGTTGCCGATAACGGTAAAACCGAAGATGATCTTGCCTTTCTAAGATATGAGCATGAGTATGTGAACGCCCACTGGACCGAGCTTCCCAGCGAAGATTATGCACATACGATCCTGAAAGTCTATGTTTTTGCGGTATACCAGAAGCTGATGTATGAAGCGTTATCCCAATCCGCAGACGAAGAGCTTTCAGCCATTGCTCAGAAATCTTTAAAAGAAGTACGTTACCACTATACCCATGCGGCTTCCTGGATGAAAATTTTCGCTCAGGGAACAGAAGAAAGCAGATCCCGTCTTGAAAAAGCCATTGAGAATATCTGGGAATATACCAAAGGCTTGTTTGCCAAAACCGAAGGCGAGGATGACCTGATGGCTTTAAATATCGTTCCGGATACAGATACACTTTACGAAGAGTTTTTAGCAATCACTAAAAAAGACTTTGCCGAATACGGACTGGAATATCCTTCTAATCCTTTCATGCAACCGAAATCCCGAACCGGATATCATACTGAATATTTCGGGTTTATGCTTTGCGAACTGCAATATATGCAGAGAGCATATCCGGGATGTACCTGGTAAAAAAATCAATTCATTAATTTGAACATGGGCTAATTTGAAAATGGCAAACAGCTTTAAATTTTCAAATTTACCTAATTTTCAAATTTTCAAATTAATCAATGAAAGATCCTTTAGACATATTAGAAATGGTTCCCGATCCGGAAATTCCGGTGATCAATATCGTGGAGCTGGGCATTGTACGGGAAGCGAGAATAACCGGGGAAAATGCCTGTGAAATTACCATTACGCCAACCTATTCTGCCTGTCCCGCCATGTTTACCATTGAGGAAGACATCATCAAGATCATGAAGGAAAACGGCTGGGATGCAAAAGTGACCACCAAAATGTTTCCGATCTGGACGACCGACTGGCTCACGGATGAAGCCCGGGAAAAACTTCGGGTTTACGGAATCACGCCACCGGAAAAAGGTGCGGATGAGCACCACATCGGGAAACCAAAAAAATGTCCTCGCTGTGGCTCGATGAACTCCAAACAGATCAGCCGGTTCGGGTCTACGCTTTGTAAGGCCTCCTACCAATGTTTAGACTGTCTGGAGCCCTTTGATTATTTTAAATGCCATTAATCAATTTGAAAATGTGGTAATTTGAAAATGTGTCAATTTTGAAAAGTTGATCAAATGCCTTCAAATTGTTTGTTTTCAGGTTAAAACATTGAATTAAAACATAAATCATTCATTATTTGGAAATGCGTACATTTAAACAGTTATTCATCATTTTCAAATTAAAAAATAAAACTATGTACACACAACTCGATATTGAAACGCATTTTGAAGGAAAGCTGAAAATTGCGTACCTCAACCAACCGGAAACGATGAATGCGCTGACCAAGCCATCCTTATCTGATCTGAAAGACTTTATCCATGAATGCAGCAATGATCCTGCGGTTCGTTGTGTAGCCATTTCCGGAAGAGGAAGGGCATTCTGCTCCGGTCAGAATCTGGACGATGCGTTTGTTACCGGTAACGAACATCAGGATCACGATATTATCCGCAAAATTGTAACTGATTATTACAATCCGCTGGTGATGGAGCTTACCCGCTGCAAAAAGCCGGTGGTTGCCTTGGTGAATGGTCCTGCCGTAGGTGCCGGAGCCATGTTGGCCCTGATCTGTGATTTTGTACTGGCTAATAATAAAGCGTATTTTTCCCAGGCTTTTTCCAATATCGGATTGATTCCTGATACCGGAGGGACGTATTTCTTACCGAAATTGCTGGGAAGGCAATTGGCTAATTATTTAGCATTTACCGGGAAAAAATTATCGGCTGAAGAATCCAAAACCTATGGGTTGGTAGCTGAGGTTTTTGCGGAAGAAGAATTCAATTCCAAATCCATGGAAATTCTCGAAAAAATGGCCAACATGCCGACCGCTGCGATTAAATTAACGAAGAAAGCATTCGCCAACTCTTACAACAACACGTTGAAAGAACAGCTGGAACTGGAAGCCGACCTGCAACAGGAAGCTGCCGGAACAGAAGACTTCATCGAAGGCGTTAACGCATTTTTACAGAAAAGAAAACCTGATTATAAAGGAAAATAGATCAATTTGAAAATGCATTAATTTGAAAATGAGAAACGATAAAGAAAATATTATAGTTAATAAGACTTTTAATTTCGCATTAAGGATTATTGAATTTACCGAAGACTTATATGAAGCAAAAAGATTTCCTCTGGCCAATCAGATTTTTAAAGCAGGAACATCTATTGGCGCCAATGTAAGAGAAGCCCAGAATGCATAAAGCAAAGCTGATTTTGTACATAAGTTGAAATTGCAGCTAAAGAAGCGGATGAGACGGAATACTGGCTCTTATTATGTATGATGTCGCCTCACTTAAAATCTCCGGATGAAAAATTATTGTCGGATTTAAAAGAAATTGTTCTGATTCTTTCAAAAATTATCTCAACTTCAAAAATAAAATAATTATCAAATTGATACATTTTCAAATTTTCAAATTCAAAATATGAATATAGGAATCATCGGTGCCGGAACCATGGGGATAGGCATTGCACAGGTAGCCGCTACAAACGGATGTAAAGTCTGGGTGTATGACGCTAACGCAAAACAGGTAGAAACAGCTACCCTCGACCTGGAAAAAACACTGACCAAACTGGTAGACAAACAGAAGATTTCAGGCGAGAAAATGACTGAAATCTTAGCCAACATCTCTATCGCAACCGAACTGAAGGACTTCAAAGACTGTGAGCTCATCATTGAAGCTATCATCGAAAATAAAGAAATCAAAACCAAAGTTTTTACGGAACTGGAAAACCATGTTTCTGAAAGCTGTATCATCGGTTCCAATACTTCATCCATTTCCATTACCTCTCTCGGTGCGGAACTGAAATACCCTGAACGGTTTATCGGGATTCACTTTTTCAACCCGGCACCGCTGATGCCATTAGTGGAAGTGATCCCATCATTACTGACTGAAAAATCGTTACCGGGAAAAATCTACAATCTCATGAAAAATTGGGGAAAAACGCCGGTGATCGCCAAAGATATGCCCGGATTTATCGTGAATAGGATTGCCCGACCGTATTATGGTGAAGGTCTTCGGATGGTGGAAGAGAACATTGCGACCGTAGAACAGGTGGATGATGCCATGAAAACCATCGGGAACTTTAAAATGGGCCCGTTTGAATTAATGGACCTCATTGGTGTGGATGTCAATTTCTCGGTAACTAAAACGGTGTATAACGAATATTTTTACGATCCGAAATACAAGCCGTCCCTATTGCAGCAGAGAATGTCCGAAGCCAAGCTTCACGGCCGGAAAACCGGAAAAGGCTTTTATGATTATGCGGAAGGAGCGGTGAAACCTGAACCTAAGAAGGATGAGGCGCTTTACCAGCAGATTTTCCTGAGAATCATCTCCATGCTGATCAACGAGGCGGTAGAAGCCAAGAGGTTAGGCATTGCCAATGATCAGGACCTTGAACTGGCCATGCAGAAAGGGGTCAATTATCCGAAAGGATTACTGGCCTGGGCAGAAGAAATCGGGTATGCTAAAATCTCCGGAACCCTGCAGGATCTTTATGAAGAATATCAGGAAGAGCGGTACCGGCAAAGCCCGCTGCTCCGTAAATTAAATTAGACAATTTGAAAATGGGTTGAAAATAATCTGATTACACATTTTCAAATTGTCTAATTGACTAATTTTCAAATTAATAGTATGGATATAGAAGGATTCAGAGCCGAACTGGAAACCAGGCTCCGCATTGAAAAAGAATATCTGGTTCAGGAGCTTTCTTCAATGCAGAAATATGAGGAGCGGCTTGAACTACTATCGAAATTCAATGAAAAGTATAAAGCACTGATCAAAAGATTGGCCGATGAAGACGGCATTGATCTGGATGCTTTTTATCACAATGAACATGATTCAGGTTCACAAAGACTTTCCAACAGGCAGGTTATTCTGGGTAAAACCATGAGCATTTACGACCACCTGTCTGATGAACTTTATGAAGAAATAACAACGACAGAATAAATGACACCAAAACAGGTTGCAGAATATATGCTCAGTCAGGATCATTTCTCCCAGTGGATGAATATCCGGCTGATTGAAGTCAGAGAACATTATTGTTTAATCGAAATGCCCGTTAAAAAGGAAATGATCAACGGGCTGAAAACCGTGCACGGTGGTGTTACCTTTGCTTTTGCCGATTCGGCGCTGGCCTTTTCTTCCAATAATTCGGGAGACGCGGCAGTAGCCTTGAACTGCATCATCAATTTTACCAAAGCCGGAAAAGAAGGCGATGTTTTCCGGGCAGAAAGCATCCTAGTGAATGAAACCAGAAAAACTGCGGTCTACGATATTAAAATCACCAATCAGAGCAATGAACTGGTGGCCAAGTTTGTCGGAACTGTGTATAAAATAGGGAAGAAAGTAACAGAATTATAAATAAGCAGTAAGCTTTAAGCAATAGGCCGTAAGCTTTTTGTAAGCTGGTTAAGCCTACTGCCTATAGCTTTTAGCATAAAGCAAAAAATATGAACAACGTATACATCATAGACTATATCAGGACTCCGATTTCAAAATTAAGCGGAGGCCTTTCAGAAGTAAGAGCCGATGATCTGGCTGCTATTGTCATCAAAGAAATCATCGCCAGAAACCCGGAAGTTCCGGTAGAAGAAATTGAGGACGTGATCTTCGGATGCGCCAACCAGGCGGGTGAAGACAACCGAAATGTGGCGAGAATGGCCCTGCTGTTGGCCGGGCTTCCGTATAAAATCGGAGGGGAAACCGTAAACAGGCTGTGTGCTTCGGGAATGTCTGCCGTAGCCAATGCTTTCCGTGCGATTACTGCCGGAGAAGGAGAGATCTATATCGCAGGAGGCGTAGAGCACATGACCCGCTCGCCGTATGTGATGTCAAAACCAAGTACGGCTTTCGGAAGAGACAGCCAGATGTTTGATACCACGTTTGGATGGAGGTTCGTTAACCCGAAAATGAAAGAAATGTATGGCGTTGATGGCATGGGAGAGACCGCGGAAAACTTAGCCGATATGCATCAGATCAGCCGTGAGGACCAGGATCAGTTTGCTTTATGGTCTCAGCAAAAAGCTTCCCGAGCTCAGGAAAGCGGAAGACTGGCAGAAGAAATCGTACAAGTGGAAATCCCGCAGAAAAAGGGAGAACCTAAAGTTTTCGATACAGATGAATTCATCAAACCGACTTCTACGATGGAAGGTCTGGCAAAGCTTCGTCCCGCATTCCGTAAAGAAGGAGGGACGGTAACGGCAGGAAACGCTTCGGGAATGAACGACGGTGCAGCCGCTTTAATTTTAGCCAGCGAAGAAGCCGTACAGAAATACGGATTGCAGCCGATCGCTAAAATTTTAGGTTCCGCGGTAGCGGGGGTTGAACCTAGAATCATGGGAATCGGCCCTGTAGAAGCTTCTCAGAAAGTTTTAAAAAGATTAAACCTGTCACTGGACGATATGGATGTCATCGAACTGAACGAAGCTTTTGCCGCACAGGCTTTAGCTGTCACAAGATCTTTAGGCTTAAAAGACGATGATTCAAGAGTAAATCCAAACGGAGGTGCTATTGCGATCGGTCACCCACTGGGAGTTTCCGGAGCCAGGATCATCGGTTCTGCCGCCATGGAATTGCAGAAACAGAATAAAAAATACGCCTTGTGTACCCTTTGTATCGGTGTAGGACAGGGTTATGCAATGGTGATTGAACGGGTTTAATTTGAAAATGTGCTAACTTGAGAATTTGAAAATGATTATAACAATTTTAAGTTCTCAGATTGCAGTACTCAAGAATTTTCAAATTAACTCATTCTCAAATTTTCAAAATTAAGCTTATGAATATCTACTCATACCACGGCATCCGGCCCATCATTAAACCTTCTGCCTATATTCATCCGCAGGCGGTGATTATTGGCAATGTGGAAATTGGTGAAGAAGTGTACGTCGGTCCCAATGCGGTCATCCGCGGCGACTGGGGAAAAATTATCGTGAAGGACGGCGCGAATGTTCAGGAAAATTGTACGCTGCATGTTTTTCCGGGTATCGAAACCATCCTGGAAGAATCGGCACACATCGGCCATGGTGCGATCATCCATTCCGGACATATCGGAAAAAATTGTTTGGTCGGAATGAATGCGGTAGTGATGGACAAAGCCGTGATCGGTGATGGATGCATCATCGGCGCTTTGGCTTTTGTTCCCGCCAACTTCAGATGCGAAGCCCGAAAGCTGATCGTCGGAAGCCCTGCGAAAATCATCCGCGACGTTTCCGATGAAATGATCAAATGGAAAACCAAAGGGACCAAACTCTACCAGGAACTGGCCAGGGAAGGAAAAGATGCTATTCTACCCTGTGAACCGTTCACGGAATATGTGGAACAAACACCAACTAAAATTATAGATTACAGCATTTGGGATGATGTGAAGTAAACATACCAAACCTCATAGGTTTTCAAAACCTATGAGGTTTAAACATAAACCCGTCAGGTTGAGAAAAATAAAGAAAATGATAAAAAAAATCCTGCTGATCTGCAGCATGCTATTGGGACTTTCAGGTCTGGTTTCAGCGCAAGAAGGCAATGTAAAACCATTGACGATCGGAGAGATTAGAACATTAAAGTCTAAAATCCTGAATGAAGACAGAACACTGAATATCTATCTTCCTCAGAATTTTAGTAAAGCCAAATCCTATCCGGTTATCTATCTGCTGGATGGAAGCATGAATGAAGATTTTATCCACGTCACCGGACTCGTGCAGTTCTTTAATCAGATGTATGCTATGCCGGAAACCATTGTGGTCGGAATTGCGAATATTGATAGAAAGAGAGATTTTACATTTCATACGGATTTAAAAGATTTACAACAGGATTATCCGACGACCGGGCATTCTGATCAGTTTATCAGCTTTCTTGAGAAAGAACTGAAACCCTATATTGAAAAGCAATTTAAAACATCCGATACTTATCTGTTTGGACAATCGTTGGGTGGGTTGCTGGCAACAGAAATTTTGCTGAAAAAACCTGACATGTTCAACAATTATTTTATCATCAGCCCAAGCTTATGGTGGGATGATGAAAGCTTACTGAAAAGCGCAAACCAGTGGTTAACCAAAATTCCGGATACCAGGAAATTTATTTATATTTCCGTCGGGAAAGGTGAGCATCCGGTAATGGTTAAAGATGCTGAAGATCTGTATGATGTGCTGAAGAAATCCGGTAAAAAAAGCTGGAGGGTAGAATATAAAATGATGGAAACGGACAATCACGCCACGATTTTGCACAGGAGCCTGTATGAAGGATTGGTAAAATTGTTTCCCTATAAAGAAGAAAAATAACCTAACAAAGAAAATTAATCAGATCTGGCAGCTTTAAAAGGCAATTGGAACTTCCTGAACACTGATGATTGAAAATTTTGAAAAATATTGGTTCATCGTATTGGTTTTAGCATTTAAAATCAATGTTTTAGGATTTTTTTTCTATACGGAATCTCTGGAGACGGCCTATCTGATGGAATTTGCGGCAGAAGATAAAATAGCAAAACTCGAATCCAAACAGCATCTGTATGAAGGTATGCTGAATGGCGTACTTATTTTGGATGGTGCAGCAGTATTGCTTTTAATCTATTATGGAATCAGAAAAAGTATGAAATGAAAGCTATCCTGAAGAAATATTGGCTTTTCTTGTTGATCATTATAACCTTTATGAATGCATCAGGGTATTATTGCATTAAAAATGCGCCTGATTTTTTAGATATATATGAACATGCTGAATCTGAAGCCGTATTACAGACCTCTTGGGCAAAAGAATACATATATGATATATTCTTAGGGTGGCTTGTTATTTTGAATGGCTGTCTGGCGTTTGTCTTCCTTATGCTGTTATCAGGGATCTTATTAAATGTAAAAGTACTCACGTTAAGTAAAAAGTAAAAAAAATATGCAAAAACTAAAAAACTATATCCACGGCGAATGGATCGAAGGAACCGGAAACGGGATTCCTTTGTATAATGCCGTGACTGGAGAGCAGGTAGCTGTTTCTGATACGGAAGGGCTAAATTTTGAACAGGCACTAGACTATGGAAGAACCGTTGGCTACAAAAACCTGTCTTCCATGACATTCTACGACCGTGGGGAAATGCTGAAAAAAGTAGCGCTCTATCTTCTTGAACGCAAGAAAAAATATTATGATTTATCCTACAAAACAGGAGCAACCCATGTGGATTCATGGGTGGATATCGAAGGAGGTTTCGGGACGTTCTTTACCTATTCCGGACTGGCCAAGAGGATGCTTCCGAATACACCGTTCTGGGTGGATGGGGAAACACAGAAGATTTCGGCTAACGGAACTTTCCTGGGAACCCATATTTTGACGCCGAGTGAAGGGGTCTCCGTTCAGATCAATGCTTACAATTTCCCGGTTTGGGGGATGCTGGAAAAACTGTCGACTTCATTGCTGGCGGGTGTTCCTTCCATCGTGAAGCCTTCACCGTTCGGCTCATATCTTACCAATGCGGTATTTCAGGATATGATCGAAAGCGGCCTGTTGCCTGAAGGAGCGGTGCAGCTGGTTTGCGGGGAGCCGGGAAATATCCTGGATTATGTTCAGGATGGGGATTCCGTGCTCTTTACCGGTTCGGCGACCACGGGAAGGAAATTAAAATCATTACCTTCAGTGGCAGGCAATGCCGTTCGTTTCAATATGGAAGCCGATTCCCTGAACTGTTCGATCTTAGGATTAGAAGCCAAGCCGGGCACTCCGGAATTTGATTTATTCATTAAGGAAGTACGTAATGAGATGACCACCAAAGCCGGGCAGAAATGTACGGCCATCAGAAGGATCATCGTTCCTGAGGATTTGGTGGGCGATGTTCAGCAGGCCTTATCTAAAGCTTTGGACCAGACCAAAATCGGAAATCCTTTAAGCAGGGAAACGAAGATGGGGTCTCTGGTTGGCAGACAACAGTATGATGAGGTGTTGAGAAAAGTAAATTTACTGAAAGCGGAAACGGAGCTGATTTACGACGGACAGCACGAACTGGTAGATGCCGATTATGAAAACGGGGCCTTCATGAGCCCTAAACTGTTCTTCAATGATAAACCTTTTGAAAAGAATATTTCTCATGACGTCGAAGCTTTCGGACCGGTTTCTACGCTGATGCCTTATAAAGATGCGGAAGAAGCGGCGGCTCTGGCCAAAAGAGGAAAAGGAAGTCTGGTAGGATCTATTATTTCTCACGATGAAAAATTCGTAGCCGTAACGTCATGGAAAATGGCTTCCCAGCACGGAAGGATCTTCGTCCTCAACAGGGATAATGCCAAAGAAAGCACCGGTCACGGCTCACCGCTCCCGACGTTGATGCATGGCGGCCCCGGCAGAGCCGGAGGAGGTGAGGAGATGGGCGGACTGAATGGTCTTCATTTCTTCCTTCAGAAAACCGCCATTCAGGGGTCTCCGGATATTCTGACGGCGATTACCAAAGTATACCAGCAGGGCGCGGAAAAGAAATATTCTGACAAGCATCCGTTCCGCAAGTACTTTGAAGAAGTGGAAATCGGTGATTCCCTGGAAACCGCAGGAAGAACCGTTACCGATGCCGATATCGTGAATTTCTCCAATGTTTCATGGGATCATTTTTATGCCCACACCGATGCGACGAGCTTAACGGGAACTATTTTCGACAAAACGGTTGCCCACGGATATTTCATTCTTTCCGCAGCGGCAGGACTGTTCGTTTCCGGGAAGAAAGGACCGGTCATCGCCAATTACGGACTGGAAAACTGTTCATTCTTCAAACCGGTATATGCGGGAGATACGATTACCGTTTATTTAACCGCCAAAGAAAAGATCAACCGCGGGGTAAAAGGGAGAAATATTCCTTCCGGCGTAGTGAAATGGCTGGTGGAAGTCGTAAACCAGAGAGAAGAAGTGGTTTGTGTAGCCACTATTCTGACTTTGGTGGCGAAACATTCTCCTTTCATTGACCTGAATGTAAAGAATATTCAGAAAATCCTGAATGGTTTGACGGAAAAAACGCTTCCCCAATGGGGAAAAATGTCTCCCCAGCAGATGATCGAACACCTGGAACATGGGTTGTTGGTAAGTTTAGGGGAACCGGAAGCCGATCAGTGCTTCACTCCTGAAGAACAGCTGGAAAAATGGCAGGATTCCCTATATACGCACAGGAAAATGCCGAAAGATTTCCAGGCTCCGTTCCTGAATGCCGATGGCTCACTGCCGGAATTAAAGCATAAAAACCTGGATGTTGCCAGACAGTCGTTCCTGGAAAACCTGAAAAGATTTTCCATCTATTACAAAGAAAATCCGCAGGCCGAGCACATGAATTTCGTATTCGGGAAACTGAATAAGGAAATGTGGGAATTGTTGCACCGAAAACATTTCACCCATCATTTCGAGCAGTTCGGGTTGATTTAATATAATAGGGTACACATCACTACAATAATGCAGCAGCTTAGTCATAGGTTGCTGCTTTTTTCAATAAAGGTTTTCAGCTGGCTGTAAGTTTATAATCTTTTGTTAAAAACCAGCAGTTGCTTCACCAACTTGTTTTTATTCCTTATTTTCAGGATATAATCAATAAATACAATAAGAACATGAACGCAGAATGGATGCAGCAATGGGAAAATGCGAAACATATTCTGGTTTGCCCTACTGATCTGGAATCGTATTTTACCTCAACAGAAATTTTGGACCAGCCTATTGAAATTCTTGAAATAGGAAATGTATCTCTGCCTTCGGGTAAAGTAGTCGTGAGAGATCCGCTTGTCTTTTTGGATGCGAATCAGAAACCTTACTTCAAAGACGCTCCCAAAGGAAATTTTCCGGTTACCATTGCCGTGGTAAAGTCTGAGGAATGGGGCAACCGGTACGCTGCGGTTAAAGTAAAGTTTTCTGATGAAAGGCCGGTATTGTATCAGGAAGCTTTAATAGGGAATGAAAATCTTGAAGGCGTACAGCAGGATGATTATTTCGGATTTCACGTGGATGCCGGCCTGGCCTGCATTACCGATGCTGAAGCTCTGCCTGCTTTTGATCGTTTCGTACAAGAGCTCAATGCAGATAATCTGTATGATGATTATTTTGCGGAACTGTTCAGGAAAAGTTATGAATCGTATCCCAATAATCAGCGGAAGGGCGGTGACTGGATCAACTGGACGATTCCCGGGACGGCCTATCAGATCCCGATGTTTGCCAGTGGTTTCGGCGACGGCGGCTATCCGGTCTATTTTGCCTATGATGAAAACAACTGTATCTGTGGATTGTATATTCAGTTCATCGATATTGAATTGGCATTAAGTGATGATGAAGAGGAAGATGAGGATGTTGTTTAAATTTTATATCCCGATATGAAAGGAACTTTTGCAGAGCAGGTCATCGAATTTAATAAAACCCTTCATTACAGCGGAAGCCTTCCTGATGATTTCATGGTCATGAATCCGTATCTGAATAATCCTGAAACACTGGAGGTAATGCAACGGTTTTACCGCAAATATTATAATGACTCCAACCGGCGGAAATTTATTTTAGGCATTAATCCCAGCCGTCACGGTTCTGGAGTTACCGGAGTTCCGTTTACGGATACCAAAAGGCTAGAAAGCATATGCGGAATTAAGATGGCGTCAGCCTATACGCATGAAGTTTCGTCGGTGTTTGTTTACGATATGATTGCGGAATATGGGGGTGCCGAGGAATTTTACCGTGATATCTACATTAATTCCCCTTTTCCGCTGGCCATTATCAGGAAATCGAAGAGCGGTTGGGTAAATGCCAATTATTATGATGACAAAGCGCTGTTCGCTGCCGTAAAGGATTTTATGATCAATTCCTTGAAAAAGCACCTCAGCCTGAACCTCGATTCCTCCGAAATTTTTATCATGGGTAAAAAGAATGCGGATTTTATTGCAAAGATCAACCAGGAGGCTGATCTGTTTGATACAATGACGGTCCTGGAACATCCGAGATACATACAGCAGTATAAATCGAAAGAAAAAGCTTTCTATATTGATAAATATATATTGGCACTAAAAAGTGAAGCCCCGAATTAATTGTCCGGGGCTTCACGTCTCATTTATGTATTAGAATCTTATCGTCCGATCTCTGCTTATAAAGTTTTCATGGTTATTAGTTCATTTTATAAGCTGTGTGCTGTTGTTTGAGGAACATTTTATTCTGATCACAAAGTAAAGGTTTCAGAATGGACTTGGTTAGCGTATAAATACCGGATTCAGCATTGCGTATTTATACGGACTGAACATTTGCCCCGACATTGAAGGCCTGTATCTGACCATCACCGGAATCAGCAATGATCAATAAAAAAAGCCGCCGGAAATATCCGGAGACTTCAGTTGTTTAGTGATAGACACTTTACATATGGGTAATAAAAGTGCTCGTGTTTAGATCCATTATCGTACATGACAGACCAGATCCTGATAGTCATTCAGTATAAATGAACAGTTCAAAAATATGCCGTTCGGAAATGAAAAGGTTCAGTATAAATAACTCAATGTGGTATTGCGTATTTATACGGAATAAAGTTTAAAAAAAATGGGCAATTATTATGGTCAATGATGATCTCTTGTGCTGGCCTAATTAGTATTTTTGTAAAAATCCAATAGACATAAGAAATGAATGAATTTGTAGTATCAGAACTGAAAAACCATATCGCGGAAATTACTTTCGGAACACCAAAGAGCAATTCGCTTCCTGGGATTATACTTGAAAAGCTTGCACAAACTATTTTAGAAGAAGGGGCAAGAGAAGAAGTTAAGGCTATCCTGATTAAAAGTGAAGGTGAAAAGGCATTCTGTGCAGGCGCCAGTTTTGACGAGCTGCTGGAAATCGGGGAGCTGGAAAAGTCCCGGCAGTTTTTCGGGGGCTTTGCCAAAGTACTCAATGCAATGAGGAACTGCGGAAAGATTGTTGTAGTAAGGGTTCAGGGAAAAACGACCGGTGGAGGCGTAGGTATTGCATGCGGTGCCGATTATTGTTTTGCCACTAAAGACTCCGCTTTAGCATTAACGGAAATCAATCTGGGAATCGGACCGTTTGTCATCGGACCTTATGTGGAACGGAAAATCGGTAAATCCCAGTTTTCTGCGATGGCCATTGATGCTGATTTCAGGTCTGCGGAATGGGCAGAACAGCATAATATCTACCATTCCGTATCAGACAATATTGCCGAAATGGACTCCAGGCTGGAAAAATTCCTTCAAACCCTGTCTTCCAGAAGCCAGGATGCTTTGGCACTGATAAAAAAAGTTTCCTGGGAGGGTACGGATCACTTCAATGAACTGATGCCGGCAAGGATCCATATGAGCGCAAGCCTGATCCTTGAAGATTCTGCCAAAAAAAGTATTGAGGCCATTAAGGAACGACTGAGGGTGAAATAACTCTTTTTCAGATCAATTTAGCTTTATAAAAATAGCTGAGGGGTATTTACTAAGTAGATATCAGTCAGCTATTTTTTTGGATAGATCGGAATAATATGCAGTCAAATCAAACGAACGGTTGTTAGTTTTGTAATTGCTGAACTGTTATAATTATGGTGAATTACTTGATTAATTGATATTTATAGGTTATTTAATTTATTTATAATATATATATTTAACATTAATTTGCATTTGTTAATAATTATTAACATATTTGCTGTTGTTAAACATATTATAAATTATGAAAATTAAATTGTCACTAGTTACTACTGCTGTACTATTTTTTTCGGGCATGCATTTCGCAGATGCCCAGAGAACAAAAAGTGATACAGCAGCTAAGGAAAAACAGATTGATGAAGTAGTTATTGTAGCCTATGGATCTCAAAGAAAAGAGACGTTGGTTGGCTCAAATACTGAAGTTAAGGCGAAGCAGTTCGCAGACCGTCCTATTTCTAATATAGGTCAGGCATTGGATGGTGCCAGTGCAGGAGTAAAAATTGCTGCGAGTACAGGTCAGCCTGGAAGTGCTCCGAATATTCAGATCAGAGGTATCGGATCTTATGGGATATCTACGTCGCCTTTATATGTTGTTGACGGTGTTATTTATACAGGTTCCCTTTCTGCGCTTAATCCTAACGATATCGCATCTTTTAATATTCTAAAAGATGCGGCCTCAACCTCTTTATATGGGTCGGCTGCTGCTAATGGTGTGGTTTTAATAACAACAAAATCCGGTAGGAAAGGTACCGATGCTCTTAATTTCAGCATGAGTACAGGGTATGTAGGAAGGTCAATTCCAGAATATGACAGAGTAGATGTTTATCAGTACTATCCACTCGTTTGGGAGGCTATGAGAAATGGAAGATTTGCAACAAATCCGACTTTAGGTCTTGCCGCTGCCAATACATTTGCAACCAATAATTTGATCTCAGGTGTTCTTAAAACCAACGTATTTAATGTTGCAGATAATGCCCTGGTAATAGATGGGATCCTTAATCCTAATGCACAATTGAAATATACAGATCTGGATTGGCAGAAACCATTGATTAAAACCGGTTTCAGACAGAATTATGAATTAAACTATAGTGGAGGAAGCAATAAAACAACTTATTTTTCTTCTGTAAGTTATACGAATGAGACCGGCTATCTTGTAAAGTCTGATTTTGAAAGATTTACAGCAAGGCTGAAAGTGGATTCTCAACTTAAAAGCTGGTTAAAATTAGGAACGAGTATCAGCGGGGTATCCTCCAATGGTAATAATTCAGTAGATGGAGCAGACAATAATTCATCATATATCAATCCTTACAGCTGGACGAGGACAATGGGACCAATTTATAGTCCGTATGCCCATGATCCCAATACTTTTGCAACATTATATGATGCAGCTGGTAATATAATGTATGATGCCGGCAGCGCAAGGGGCGCAGATGCGGCGGCAGGAAGGAATGTTATTCAGGAAACTCTTCTGAACAGAGATATTTCAAAAAACTATTATATTATCTCCAGAGCTTATGCTGAGGTTAAGGTAGATCCGTACCTGACGTTATCCACCAATGTAGGGTATGATATCAGAAACAACAGAAGAGGCAGATACATCAATAAAATTATTGGAGACGCGGCGCCTGCAGGAGCTGCTGAAAAATCTACATATACTGAACAGACGCTTACCTTTAATCAGTTATTGAATTACAAAAGAAAATTCGGTTCCCACAATTTTGAATATTTATTAGGACATGAAAATTACAAATACATGTACGAATATATGTATGGCTACAAGCAGGGGCAGACTGTGGATAACAATGATGATCTTATCAATTTTGTAACGCCGACGTCTTTGACATCTCAAACCGATAATTACAGAAAGGAAAGTGTATTTTCAAGGTTAAACTATGATTATGATTCTAAGTATCTTCTATCCGGGTCCATCCGGTGGGATGCATCATCAAGGTTTAAAGAAGATGTGAGATGGCATTCATTCTGGTCTGTTGGTGCCGGGTGGAGAATCAAGGGCGAAGACTTTTTATCCGATTCGAGATTTGTAAGCGAACTGAAATTAAGGGGTTCCTATGGTGAGGTAGGAAATGACGGAACAAACAGCTACTATATGTATAAAAGTACCTACAGCCTGGGCTATAACAATGCTTCCGAACCAGGTATTTTATTCGGTTTCCTGGCTGACCCTACCATTACTTGGGAAACGAATAAACAGACAGATCTGGGAGTGGATTTTGGTCTTTTTGGCGGAAGGATTACCGGTACTGCGGAATATTACAACAGAATTACGGATGACTTAATTTTTCCTGTACCATTGCCGGTTTCCGGAGGTGTTCCGGGAAATAGCATCAGTAAGAATGTCGGGACTATGTATAATCGCGGTTTCGAATTTACGATCAATGCAGATATCATAAAGACCGAAAGTTTTACCTGGAACGTCAACGCCAATGCATCAACGCTTAAAAATCAGATTACAGAACTTTCTAGTGGCATCACTGAAATCATCAATGGAAGTAAAAAAATAGCTGTAGGTCATTCTATCTATGACTATTGGTTGAGACAATGGTATGGAGTAGATCCTGCGGATGGTTCCCCTCTCTTTTTAGTTGCGGATACCTATGCAGGAACAACTGCTTCTGATATCAGAACCGTGAACGGGACATTGGTGACGACCAACTTTAACAAAGCGAAATATGATTATTCAGGAACGGCAATACCAGATTTGTTTGGTAGTTTTGGTACGGCGTTCACCTTTAAGCAATGGTCGTTATCCGCCATGTTTACCTACCAGCTGGGTGGAATGACTTATGATACAAACTATCAGTCGCTGATGTCAAGTTATCCGCAGGGAAGTGCTTTGAGTACTGATATTTTAAACAGGTGGACAACTCCGGGACAAATTACCGATGTCCCTGCATTGAATTCTTCAACATATGTAAGTTCTAATGCTGCTTCGTCACGATGGTTGGTGAAATCTGATTTTATTTCTTTGCGACAGGCCGGATTGTCTTATAGTTTTAACCCAACAGATATTTCTCAATACGGCTTAACTGCTTTCAGGATCCTGGTGTCCGGAGAGAACCTCTGGAGTAAAACGGCTAGAAAAGGCCTGGAACCGACTCAGTCATTTAATGGGACCACTACCAACCGGTATACCCCTGCAAGAATTATTACAATAGGGTTTAATTTATCATTCTAATTGAAAACATTATGAAAAATATTAATAAATATAAAAAAATTGCATTATTAGCGTGCATGATCTCTTTAAACGGTTTTACGGTTTCCTGTAGCAGCGATTATCTTGAAACGGATCCTACTACAGCAGTTTCTGAAGATGCAGCCTATTCAAGCGCTTCAAATCTGGCGGCCATCATTAGTGGAATGCACCGGAATATGTATTACAGGCAAAATTCCAATCAGGGCCAGAACGGACAGGGAGGTATTATGATCATGATGGATGCTTTGGGAGAAGACCTTGTATTTCCATCAACGGGTAATAACTGGTATGTTTCTACAGTACGTTGGCAGGATCAGGTTAATGAGAATGCCTCAAATGATTTATATCCGTATCAGTTTTACTATGCTTTAATAAGGAATGCAAACTTAGTTATAAAAAACGGTCCCAATGTTCCAACAGTAAACTCCTCAGAGGAGGCAGTTGTTAAACAGGCTATAGGTGAAGCGTATGCATTCAGGGCATTTTGCCACTACATGCTTGTCCAGATGTATGGTAAGCGATATGTTCCTGCAACAAACAATACTCAACTGGGGGTTCCTATTCGTTTAACGCCTGATGAAGTTCCCATGAAAAGGAATACTGTTGAAGAAGTTTATACGCAGATCAATAATGATCTTGCTGAGGCTTTGAGCAGATTATCCAGTACTAGGACATCGAAGTCTCATTTTAATGACAAAGTCGTTTTGGGACTTAGAGCCAGAGTTGCGCTTACACAAGGAAATTATGCTCTTGCAGCCTCTTCTGCGAAGCTGGCCAGAAACGGATTTTCTCTTATGAACAACGCTACCTATATGTCCGGCTTTAATAATCTTGAAGGTAATGGAGAGTGGATGTGGGGAGCTACGATCATCGCGGATCAGACAGATTACTTTGGAAATTTTGGTGCATATATGTCGAGGAACTACAATTCCACAAATATAAGACAGGCTCCCAAAGCTATGAATAGTAAACTCTTTGCCATGTTCCCGTCTACAGATGTGCGCACTAAGGTTGTTGATCCTACAGGAGCCCACACATCTTTATCGCTTCCTTCGACATTTTCAAAATTCCCTTATACAAGTCAGAAATTTTTATCTGCAAGTGTATCAGACAGTCGTCTGGATGTGCCGTATATGAGAGCGGCAGAAATGTACCTGATAGAAGCGGAAGCATTGGCAAGGTCCAATGATGAAATTAACTCTAAAATAGTTTTTAACCAGTTTATGCAGAACAGAAATCCTTCATATACCGGGGCTGTTACAACCGGGGCTGCTTATATTACAGAGATTCTCAATAACCGGAGAATAGAATTCTGGGGAGAAGGGTTCAGGTTCTTAGATCTTAAAAGACTGAATCAGGGACTTGACAGGACCGGGGCAAATCATTCAGCTGTGGTAGTCAATAATGTCCTGACTGTAAGCAACACTGATAACAGATGGCAATACTTAATTCCAAGAACTGAAATCAATGCTAATCCGCTGATAGAACAAAATCCACTTTAGGATTTTATATTAACAAACAGATTTAATATTGCTACTCCGCTTTTGAAGCGGAGTTTTTTTATTGAAAAATATTTTGCTATTTAAAATAAAATTATAACTTTGTATTTCAAAGTTCTTTTTATGGATGCTAAAAATTATCATGAAGACCTTTCCCATATCCGTTCTATGATGGAGCGTTCCTCACGGTTCATATCATTAAGTGGGCTTTCCGGAGTTTTTGCCGGTGTTTCAGCAATTGCAGGAGCTGTATATGTATATTTCAGATTGAAGAAGGAGGGTATTGACTATCTTGAAGGTGACCGTAATATTTTTCATGCTGAATTAATCCGGGAACTGATTTGGGTAGCTGTCATTATTCTTGTAGCGGCACTCCTCAGCGGATATTTTTTTACAGCCACTAAAAGCAGGAAGAAAGGATTGAAAATATGGGATGCTACTACCAGGAGGCTTCTGATAAGTTTTTCAATACCGTTATTAACGGGAGGAATATTTTCCCTGGCGCTTCTGTTTCATCATCTTTTTGTTTTTGTTGCGCCCGCAACACTGATCTTTTATGGTTTAGCCCTGGTAAGCGCAGAACGATATACATTAACAGATATAAAATATTTAGGATATTGCCAGATTGCCTTAGGTTTGATTTCCCTTTTCTTTTTGGGTTGGGGATTGATTTTCTGGACGATTGGGTTTGGATTTTTACATATAATTTATGGTCTGATTATGCATAAAAAATATAAATAAGGCGCTGTGGAAAAATACATCCTGTTTTTTATTGTTATTTTTGCAGCTGTATGAGTCAGGCCTTTTTATGACCGTGTTTTTCAGCTGTAAAAATTAAAAGAATACAGGAAATTATAAAGTTTAGCAACCGAAGATTCATCTGAGAAGAAAATATGAATACCAAACCTCTGTCAATAGTATCATTAAGGATGTTTTGTATACAACAGTATCAGATAGGAACAGTATATTAGCCAGAATATCAATACTTAAAATCAGGATTTTGTAACAATTGAATATCTGGAAACCAAGTAAAATGATTGCCGTTGAGGGGCAGTGGATGATTACTTTAGAATGAACAGGATACAAGTACAATGATTAATATCAGTCAACTCAATAAAGAATTTGAAAGTCGTGTAAGGCTGGGCATTATGTCTGTGCTGATGGTGAACGACTGGGTTGATTTTTCCGAAATGAAAAGCCTGCTGGAAATTACCGACGGCAATCTTGCGAGCCACAGCAATGCGCTTGAAAAATCGGAGTATATTGAAGTAAAGAAGGAATTTGTCGGGAAAAAGCCCAAGACTTCTTACAGGGTGACCCAGAAAGGAAGAGAAGCTTTTACGGAACATCTGAATGCACTTGAAAAACTGTTAGCAAACAAATAAATTTTTTTATCAATTAACTTTGCAATTCAAAGTACTTTTAAATAAAATAATATGTCAAAAAAAAGAAATTTACTAGGCTTATACATGGCACCAGCCTTACTGCTTTGTATCCCGCTGGTTGGGAATGTCATGTCCTCAGAAGTTAACTGGTCAGGATATGATTTTCTTATGGCAGCCGTAATGCTTTGGGGTACTGTTGGTCTCATTCACCTTATTATAAGCAGGGTCACTAAACCCATATTGAGAATAATGATTTGCTGTTTAGCGCTGGTCGCTTTAGCGCTAATATGGACAGAGCTTGCTGTTGGGGTTTTCGGGACTCCGCTGGCCGGTAGCTAAATCCATTGAGCCATGACAAGGAAAACATTTATCAAAAAAGCTTCTCTGCTGGCCATGGCGGGCGTGTTACCGGCTCTGTATTCCTGGCAGGTAGAGCCCTTCTGGCTTGAATTTGTAGAAAGGAAACTCCCGGTAAAAAATCTTCCCGGCCATTTGGAAGGTAAAATACTAATGCAGATTTCGGATCTGCATGTAGGGAGCAGGTTCGACTGGCATTTTATTATTGATGCCTTTACGAAAGCCAGAGATTATGATCCGGATTTTGTGGTGTACACCGGTGATTATGTGAACCTCGGAACACCGGAAGAAATTTCATCACTGGAGCAGGTAATGGAACATGCAGTCAAGGGTAAGATCGCCACTTTAGGCATCTTAGGCAATCATGATTACGGGAAAAACTGGAGTGACCTCAGCATAACAGAGCGTATCTGTACGGTGCTTGAAAATAAAGCAATTACCATTCTGAAAAATACCCAACAGGAATATGAAGGACTCCGCTTTATCGGATTTGAAGATCTTTGGTCGCCCAATTTCAGACCCATGGACGTCATGAAAGATTATGATCCATCGAAAGCCGGTATTGTCTTGTGCCATAATCCGGATGCGTGTGACCTGGATGTATGGAACGGGTATCAGGGGTGGATTCTGAGCGGCCACACGCATGGCGGACAGTGCCGGATTCCCGGTGTGATCACTCCTGTTCTTCCCGTGAAGAACAAAAGATATGTATCCGGTGCCATCGATCTCCATGACGGAAGGATGCTGTACATCAACCGGGCCTTGGGGCATTCTTTTCAGGTCCGCTTCATGGTCCGTCCTGAAATTACACTTTTTACTTTAACCCAATCATAAAATGCTGACCGATCAATCTGTAATAACATTAGGAAAGTCAGTATTCTGGCTGTTCTTTATCCTCGGGAATATCAGCATGATAGGCTATATCATTAGCAAAAATGATGAATTCGCAGTCGGCGGATTTATGTTGCTGATTTTCGGATCAATGATCAACCTGCTGATTGTTGCAGCTATTTTAGTCTATGCCTGGATTGATATACACCGGCGCAGTGCCTGCATGAAGGCGGTGATGATCATCCTGATCAATATCCCGATTGCCATTCTATACTTCTTTATCGGAATTTCAATTCTAACATTTTAAGTATGAAAAAAATACGTATAAGGTTTCTGTTGCTGATTTATAACAGAACCCAGAAACTGTACAGGACCTGTTTTAAAAGGAAAAAAAGGCAATGGCAGTTCAATGAAAAACAGCTGCTGGAGTTTCATAAAGGTTCCTTAGGAAGGCAACTGGGAGAATTCTATGAAAAGCACGGATTCAGCATGATCCCCAAAATGGAAGACCATGATGTCCATCATCTCATCACCGGCTGCAGTACCCGTTTTGAAGATGAAATTGCCATGCAGTACTTGCTCCTGGGAAACGGGAAGCTGAATGCACATCTTTTAGCTGCTATTGTTCTTGGAACTCTGATCCTGCCTGAATATGTACCACGCTATCGTCGAGCTTACCAAAAAGGAAAAATGATGCGGAAATTTTACGATTGGGACTTCGAAACATTGCTCTGGCAGAATTTTGAACACCTGAAAGATTTTATCTTCCGGAAGAATACAGCGGTTTTACACTGATGGACACCATAGGTAAATCCGAAAACCCGTAATCATCAATTCAATTCTAAAATTATGAAAACACATCACTATATATTTCTTACTACTGCCTTATTTGTCGCTTTGTTCTACAACGAAAATGTAGGGCTTAATTTAGGGATGCTCTGCATCATTTATGCTATACTTACTGTCATCAGGACACCGGTAAAAAACAGGACAAAAACATTTTTTGTTTTGATGATAGCTTCTCTCACATCGGGCCTTGCATTTGCGTGGTACGGTGATTTCGCTTCATTTCTTGCAGTGGTAAGCTCCCTGCTGTTACTGTCGTACAGGTCAAAAAACAGGCGGATGAAAATCCTGTTGCTTATCCCTGTGTTTATTGTCAATACTTTTACTTCAATATACCGTTTTTTCAGTTTTGAAGAATGGCTTCCCAAAAAGAATATTCCCGGGTTCTGGCAGAAGATGTTTGCATGGGTGATGATTCCCCTGGTGCTCGTCAGCATTTTCTTCGGCATTTATGCAGCGGGAAGCCATCATTTTGCTGAACTTTTCAGCGGATACGAATGGGATCTGGATATATGGCAGTTTCTGTGCATTGCCGTACTGGGATTTTTTATCGCATTCAATTACTGGAATTATGCTGTAGAAAAACTGATATATAAGCAGAACATGCGGCTGAGCAATGATTTTGAAAACAAGGAGAAAGTGCTGAAGCCCACCTATTCATTCTTTGATCTTGAAGCGGAGCGGGCAAGCGGAGTTATGTCATTCCTGCTCCTGAATATCCTTCTGGTCTTTTTTATTGTTACGTACAATTATGAACAGTTCTATGAAAGCAGTAAAGCAGCGGCAAAGCTTTCGGAAGAGACCCATGAAAGGGTAAATGCCGTCATCCTGTCCATTATCATGGCTGTTCTGGTTATGATGTTTTATTTTAAATCTGCTTTTAACTTTGACCCGAAGGCAGGCATGTTGAAATCTCTTGCAAAGATATGGATCCTATTGAATGCCATACTTATTATTTCCGCCATGGCTAAAAATACTGAATACATCATGCAATACGGATATACTTATAAAAGGCTTGGTGTAAGCGCTTTCCTAGTTCTTTCTCTAATAGGGCTGATGTTGACGTTCATTAAAATTCAGCGTCAGAAGAAAAATATATTCCTGTTCAACAGCATGGCATGGTTTGCGTATGCTGTGATCTTGGTTTGCAGCTTCTTCAATTGGGGCGGATTTATTACCCGGCAGAATGTCCGGCGTGAAAATTTCAATCCGGATTTTCACAAGACTTCCGTGAATTTCAATGAAAAAATACTTCTGGAATATGCCGAAAGAAACCATAAAGATCCATTGAAAAATGAAATTCTGGAAGAGATACAAAAACATGAGAAAGAAAGCTTCCTTTCACAGGCGTTATATTACCGTTCTGTCCGGTAAGAAAAGAACGACAGGTCTTTCCGGTAGCCCTTGTCACTTCAGAGGTTGGAACAGTTTTCGCATGCCTAAATCTTATTGTATCATTTAAAAACAACACCTATGAAAAAATACTTCGTATTGATTCCTTTGCTGCTGCTGTCATGCAAAAAAGAGACAGAAAAAAAAGAAACAGCAAATCAGGATTCATCTGTGGTAAAAGAGCAGACACAGACTCAGCCGATGGCAGATTCCATAGCTTTAAGAAAAAAAGATTCTATCATCAATAATGCTCCGGCGACCAAGGAAGTGCTCAGAACAGGGGTAATGAGAGAGGTTAAGAATGGAGAAATTATCAGGACAATGGATGCCTCCCAACTGCCTTTCACTGTCGGGGAGCAGTTTACGGATCAGAACCAGAAGCTTATCCTGAAAATAAGTAATGTTGACCAGTCAAAAATTAATGCTAAAATCAGTACCCGGCAAAAAGATTTTAACATACGGTTTAACCAAATCAGGCTTCCTAATGGCGACTATGACGGGCCTTTCGGCAGGGATCTGACGTATGATATCAAAAGTAAAGGTGAAGTCTGGCTGATCATCGGAAAAGATCAGATGGCGGAAGGGGATGTGAAAGGTGACTTTACAGTTAGTGTGGAATAAGTTGGTATAATTTCTGCAAAGACATTTTAAAATTCAATATTATGAAAAATATACTGTTAACAGCCGCCGCTGCATCTGTTGTACTGGTAAGCTGTGGGACCGTACAATCTCTGGTCCAGAATACTTTCCCTTACACGGCCAATGTTCTGATTTCAACAGGGGTTCCTGCTGATAAGGAAGTTTCATCTACAGCGACTGCTTCCAATGTACAGACCTGGTTTGGGGGTAATAACGATGCGAAAATTAAAGATGTGAGGATTTCAGACGCTAAAATATCTGTTGTATCGCCGGCTGGTGGTACACTGAATGCGCTTAAGTCCGTTAAAGTATATATCTCTTCAAACGGGACCGGCGAAAAGCTGGTAGCATCCAGATCCAATATTTCTACTGATGCGGCAAGCCTGAATCTGGACCTTAGCACTTCCGGCTTTTTGGATGAGGTCGTTAAGAGCTCAGGCCTCACCGTAAGGACAGTTTATGAACTGAAAAATCAGACCAGCTCAGATATGAACCTGAGAATTGCCCTTAATTTCAGCAGTGTACCTGCCAATTAACAGGTAAAAAGCTTATTTCGTAGAAAAGTCTTTCAAAAAATGAAAGACTTTTTTATGGTAATCGGTAATGAATCAGTTTTTGGTAGCAGAGTCCATTACAATGGTTACAGGACCGTCATTGACTAGCGATACTTTCATATCGGCACCGAATATGCCGCTTTCAGTTTTAAGCCCGGATTTCGCTATTTCCTTCTTGAAATATTCAAATATCGGAACTGCCTGATCAGGTCTTGCCGCTCTGATGAATGAAGGGCGGTTTCCTTTTCTGTACTCTGCCATGAGGGTAAATTGACTGATGCACAGCAATTCCCCGGCTATATCCTTTATGGATAAATTCATTTTTCCTTCATCGTCGCCAAAAATCCTAAGGTTCAGTATTTTTTGCACCAGCCAGTCGGCATCAGCTAAAGAATCATTTTCATCTATGCCCACCAAAAGCATCAGCCCGCGGCCAATGGCTCCCACTATTTCTCCATCTACTCTTACACTGGATTCTGAGACTCTTTGTATAACGACCTTCATACTGTTCTTTTTATGTTTTCTAATAATTTTCGGAGAAATGTAATTTCTTCCTTCAGGCTTTCTATATAGTCATGTAAATAAGGTTCTTTAGAGAGTTCATCAGTAGGTTTGTTTAAGTTGCTGTCAGTTGTATCAAAAAGATCAGCAATGGGAACATCAAGTATTTCCGATATTTTCTTCAGTTTAGGTACGGTAAGTCTATTATCATCTTTTTCAAGTCTACCATAATTGCTTTGGGTAATATTCAGATGATAAGCCATGAATTCCTGTTTGATACCCTGTCCTTCACGTTTTTTTCTAATCTTAATTCCTATATTATTCACAAAGTAGATATTTATATTTACAAACATACTATTTTTAGTTAATTTAATTCCAATAATTTTGAATTAATGTGATTATTTTTGCGATGTTAATAAACAAATTAATATTTATGAAAAAATTTATCTTAACTCTTGGTTTGATAGCCAGTGTAGTATCATGTAGCGACAGAACGGAGATGGTTGAGTCTACTCCGGAGGTAATCAGCAAAGTGAACAACTCCTCTTATAGCGGAAAAAGGAACCCGGTAGGAGTGGTAGCAAGCTTTGAGTTTACATATGGACGGCAATCTAAAGGCTGTCATGGCTTTGGAGTATGTGAATTAGTTGCTTTCGGATTTGAGATCATAGAATTACCGCCAACAAAAGACCACAACAAAGCAACTATTTACAAAGATGCAACAGGAGAATTATATGCTTTGTATACTCTTAATGAGAAATTACTATTAGAAGATAAAACCTTTTATATAGATGAGGATATTATTGGTATAGATAAGCAGAATGCAACTAAATATATTATAAAAGCTGGTAATTATCAAATGGATCCAACGTTGGGGCAATTTGGTGGATATGATATTAAGGTAGAGAAAGTACAGTAAATAAGTTTGCAGGTTTTCTTTAATTACTTTATATACTGTTAAAAGGTTCTGAATGGTATATGGTGACAAAACTTGCAATAGATTTTATTTTCTGAATAATTCCAAAGCAGAGTTGTATATAATTACAAAGACTTTTTGAATGCAATTAGAATGACTTATGTTATTTCCCATAAACAGGTCAAATACATTTACTTAATCATAAGAGAAATGCACTGCTTACAAACGGTAAGGGAGATTAATATTATGATTGAAAAATGATAAATCTACAATAAATAAAGTTATACTGTTTTGTAAAGGAATTTTTAATCTAATCAATAAAGCTGGCTTATCACATAAGCCAGCTTTATATATTTGGGGATTAGGGTTAAAAATAGATATTCAAAATTTTCCCTGAAGGATCATAATTATACAGATATGTTTTAGGAGGAATATTAGCTACAGCGGTAGGCTGGCCGGTAAGCAGGATCCATGTAGCGTTATCTTTCGGGCAGACGACCTTGATGTTGTCTTTTACTTCCAGCGTGGTAGTATTGTCAGGGCAGATATGAGGAGCATTCCGGTCATAGATTCTAAAAGTCGTATCCGAAGCCCTTACCACAATCAATCCCCGGGTTCCGGACTGCTGTTCATTGATGTACATCCAGTTTCCCACCTGGTTCAAAGCATAGTAAGCAGGAAGGTTGAGATTCAGCGTTACATTGATAGGGTTATTCGGAAAGCAACTTACCGTATCTTCACGGTTGCCGCAGGATTGGATCATTAAGCCGTTGAATATCAGTAAGGTGGTAATTGAAAGGATTGCGAAAGTTTTTTTCATTTCAATTTAAATTTTTATATATTTGTAACTTAAACGATTATATCAACAAAACATTGTCCGGCAAATGTCGGATTATTTTTTTATACTAAAACTAAATTTTGAAAATTATGGCAAGCTATGTAACAAAGGAGGGACTCGAGAAAATGAAGGCTGAGCTGGAACAACTGGAAACTGTTGAAAGACCTAAGATTACCCAGCAGATTGCAGAAGCGAGAGATAAAGGGGACCTGTCTGAAAATGCAGAATACGATGCAGCCAAAGAAGCGCAGGGAATGCTCGAAATGAGGATTTCCAAACTGAAGGATGCTATTGCAAGTTCCAAAATTATCGATGAAAGCCAGCTTGATACTTCAAAAGTTTCCATCCTCACTACGGTGAAGTTGAAAAATAATGCAACCCAGCAGCAGCAGGTATTTACTCTGGTACCGGATAACGAAAGTGACCTGAAAAGCGGTAAGATCTCGGTGAATACGCCTATAGCAAAAGGATTACTGGGCAAAGTGGTAGGAGAGACTGCAGAAATTGTGTTGCCGAACGGAAACAAACTGTCTTTTGAAGTGCTGGATATCAGCCTTTAATCATCTTTAATTTTCATCACTATACAATGAGTACCATATTTACTAAAATCATCAACAGGGAAATTCCTTCCTATATTATTGCGGAAGATGAGAATTTCGTGGCATTCCTGGATGCAATGCCTTTGGTAAAGGGGCATACCCTGGTGGTTCCTAAAAAAGAAACGGACCTAATCTTTGATCTGGAAAGTGATGAATATAAAAACCTTTGGGGCTTTACCCAGGAAATTGCTAAAAAAATCAAAAATGCAGTTCCGTGTGTGAGAGTTGGAGTGGCCGTAGTGGGACTGGAAGTTCCCCATGCCCACATCCATCTGATTCCGCTGAATACAGTGGAAGATATGAATTTCAAAAATGCCAGGCTTAAGCTGACAGATGAAGAGTATAAAGAAATTCAGAAATCAATTATTAATTCTTAAAATATAAAATCGTAAAAGTTGCTTTTGCGATTTTTATCATATAATCCAAATTTAAAATGAATTCAAACCAGTGTTCTTTTTGCGGCAGAAAGAGAAATGAAGTGCAGATGCTGATCTCCGGTCAGAACGGTTATATTTGTGAAAACTGTATCGAGCAGGCTCATGCTATTGTAAAAGACAGTGCAGCGGGCCCTGGATTTTCTCCTGCGGAAAATATCAGCGAACTTAAAAAGCCTAAGGAGATCAAAGAATTTCTGGACGAGTATGTTATCGGACAGGACCAAGCTAAAAAACAGCTTTCCATCGCTGTTTACAACCATTATAAAAGACTGCTTCACGCAAAGGACGAAAACAGGTCTGTGGAGCTGGAAAAATCCAATATCATCATGATCGGGGAAACCGGTACCGGAAAAACGCTGCTGGCTAAAACCATTGCACGGGAGCTTAACGTTCCGTTCTGTATTGTGGATGCTACGATCCTTACGGAAGCAGGGTATGTGGGGGAAGATGTGGAAAGCATTCTTTCCAGGCTGCTGATGGTTGCAGATTATGATGTTGAAAAGGCAGAAAGAGGAATCGTATTCATCGATGAGATTGATAAAATTGCCAGGAAATCTGATAATCCCAGCATTACCAGGGATGTATCCGGGGAGGGAGTGCAGCAGGGTCTGCTTAAACTTCTGGAAGGAAGCATCGTTAATGTACCGCCGCAGGGTGGACGTAAGCATCCGGATCAGAAATACATCCAGGTCAATACCCAGAATATCCTGTTCATTGCCGGAGGGGCTTTTGACGGGATCAAGGAAATTATTGAGAGAAGGCTGAACAAGCAGGCGATAGGGTTCAGCTCAGAGAAGATCAATAAAACCGGTGAAGATGAATATATCCTGACCAACATTAATGCTATCGATCTCCGTTCCTTCGGGTTGATTCCTGAACTGTTAGGACGTTTCCCTATCATTACATATCTGGATAAACTGACAAAGGAAACCATGGTGCGTATTATGAAGGAGCCCAGGAATTCGATCGTGAACCAGTTTGTGGAACTTTTCAAAATGGATGATACAAAACTGGTGTTTACTGATGGTGCCATTGAGAAAATCGTAGATGAAACTATGGAGAAAGGGTTAGGCGCCAGAGGGCTTAGGGGGACTACGGAAAAAGTGCTTGAAGATTACATGTTTTCTATAGGTGAAGAGAAGGATATTACCTTAACGGAAGATAATATTTTCATCAATAAATAAAATATTTTTTTCAGTTTATCAAAAAAAAACATAACTTTGCCCTTGAGATATTGTATTAACACACAAATATTTATATACAATGAGAAAAAGTTTATTTGCTATTGGCCTTTTAGCAGCCAGTTATTCTGTTCAGGCGCAGAATATTTTGTGTCATGTAGACACAAACGCTAATATGTATGTAAGCAAGGGAACGCTGGTCTACAGCGGGGGAGGCATGCAGATGAAAGGAAACGGTAAGATCGAAAACCATGGTAACGTTATGGTTGCAGGATCTTCTTCCGATTCTTTCAAAACAATTGATGCTTCAAATGTTGATAAAGTTGAGAGTAACGGTGGAGACAACTTCGTTAATGTGATTAACGAACCGAATTCTTACACAACTGTCAACACCAATTCTTCATCGGCAACACCTTCGTACACCTATGGTCAGCTTTTTATTACGGGTATTCCGCAGTCCAATATTACAGGGATTGTAGATCAGCAGTATAAAGCAGTGAACCATGGTGCCTATCAGCAGGTGGGTATGCCTTTCTATGCAAAAACGTTATCTACATTAAATTCTGAATTGGGTAAAACCTTTTCAGGAGTAAGAGGTTCCGGGAACGATATCCTCCAGTGGAACAATGATAATGTTGTATTTAATCATTTTACAAACCTTACTTACAGAATAGGTATTGATTCTCCTTTGTATGCATATTACATTCTTGGAGGAACCAATCTTGATGTAAGCGGTTCAACCAGGACATTAAAAGGGCGTCCTTTTTCTGATACCAGTGGTACTTCTGTGACGTTAACCGGTGCAGGTGCCAATGTTACTTTCGGTGCAGGAGGAGGCAACGTTAACCAGTATAATGAAAAATACTGGTCATATGTTCAAGATGGATTCCATATTGCATCCGGTGGAACAGCATGGCAGGGTAATTACGGTAAAAATATCTACCAGTTTTCAAACCCTTTCCTGACAAACCTTGATCTTAGATGGATTGCTACCAATGAAAGCGCAACAACCGGAGACGGGATCAATCTGAGCAACATTCAGGCAGTTAGGTTTGAAGTAAGCGGTGTTCAATATTCCAATACCAACAATGGTGGCGGTGGTTCTGCATCGTACAAGTTTGTTTCTTTTGCAAGTAATCTGCCGGCAGGATCGCCTTCTACAGGAGGGTCTACCACTGTACCGACAGGAGACCTGGATTATCTTATAGTACGTCCTATGAGTACTTTCGTAATCAAACTAAAGGATAATACAGCGGCTAACCAGGTATTGAATTTTAATAACCTGAGAAGATTCAATTATTTCAGCAGGGCGGCAAGTACCGATTATGGTGTTTCTGCAAGCAAGTCGAGCACTTCAACTTCAGGAACGGTAAAACAATTGGGTATTATTGGTCTTGATGCCAATGGAAATGAAGTAGCAAGAACCTATTATGTGGTTTTTCCTAACGGAACTACGGGGCACTCCAGTAATGCTCTGACTCAGATTTCTACTCCTTCAGGAAACGTTTTAGGAACCTTTGAAGAAGATCCGGCAGGAGGGTATGATAATAACTATACCAGCCAGTACTGGTTATACATCAATGAAGCCAACGAAAATAATTTTAAGGGCAAGAATATTAAGATGGTCAATTATGACCTTTCTAAAATCAAATCATATAAATTTGAGATCAGAGAGAATGCAGAATTGGTTTCCAACGGTACGCATCAGCTATCGACAGGAATCGGGTTCTATTATAAAACTCCGAACGGAACCGCTCAGGCAGCAGTGCAGGGTGGTGTAGTGCCGGTTTCTGATGCCGTATTTGATTTATACTACGGTGAGCCTAACAGCGTTCTTGCGGTGGATAACACTTCAGTAAAACCTTCCAGAACGATGGTGGTTTATAATCCTGATGTTACCAATTATATAGTAAGATTTGATCCAAACTGGAAAAAAGCAGATATTGAAGTTTATGATATGAGTGGCAAACTTGTTATCTCTAAAAAAGCAGTAAGTACTTCTAAGGATTTCGTTATCGAACTGGATAATGCACTTAAAAATTCTTATGTAGTTAAGATTGTGTCGGATAAGGGAGAGACTGTTAACACCAAAATCTTAAAATAAATGAAAACAATAATCAATAAACTAATATCCGCTCTTTTTCTTGTCACTGCATTGTGGATGAATGCGCAGGGAGGAGGTACTCCAAGCATGCCTAATCCGGGAGCTTCTAACCCTAATAACGGTGTTGGAGGAGTAACTCCGGGGGCACAGGCTTCACCAATCGATATGTACGTGTTGGCATTGGGAATCGTGGCAATAATGCTCATTGTATTTTTTACGAAGAGATACAAGAGCCATAAAATATAAAAATTTTATTAAAATAATATCAAACTCCCCGATTAATCGGGGAGTTTTTTTATTTTTACCGCATGAAAAAGATTTATGTATTATCAGCAATACTCCTCAGCCTCTGCTTTCAGGCACAGTTTACAGTAACGATCCAGGCTCCCGCCGACTTTCAGGATCAGGATGCTGTCCTCTATACGCTAAATGGATCTAAAGATATTATTGCAACTAAAGAACCGTCTAAAAACCATATCTGGACTTTTAAATATCCCAAACATTATATGGGAATGATGAAGGTATATCTTCCATCCAGTAACAATAGCTTTAATTTCATTTCAGAGAATAAGAATGTCAATATTACATTCACTACTGAAAAGAATAAAATTAAGGATGTCATGTACCAGGATGAATCCAATGAATTGATGAGCCGGTTTCAGGAGAATTCACAGAAACGTCAGCTGATCCTGCCTGCACTCACCCAGATTAAGGAATATTATAAAGACACTACGGAATTCGGGAAGGCTTTAAAAAGTGAGATCTCCAGGCTTTCTATTCAGACCGGGGATATAGATCAGTCAAAGCATCCGTTTATCTATTACTACAATACTAATTACGATAAGTTTATAGCCGAAGGGAATGCTAAGAAGGCAACCCAGGAAGAAATCATTAATTTCATTGATAAGTCCAATGATATGCTGGAAAGTTCGTCATTGCTCAGGCCTTTATTGGTTGCTTATTTAAATACAGGCGGTAACACCAATGTTGCAGGATCTGTAGATAAACTTCTTGACCGTCTTAAAGTTGAAACACCGCGCGGACAGACCGTGTTATCCGAGCTTATTGATATTTTTGATGTTTACGATATGTCTGAGCTTAAGAGCAAATACCTCAACCTTGCTAAAAACCTTAAGTGTACTATAACCGACAGGCTGGCTTCTACATTGAAATCCAATGCGAATGTAGAAATGGGGGCTGTTTTCCCGAACTATAAGTTTCAGTCGCCGGTCAATACGACTGCCAGGTCTTTATACGATGTAAAAGCAGATAAAAAGGTTATTGTTTTCTGGTCTTCTACCTGCTCGCACTGTGAAAATGAGCTTCCGAAGCTGCTTGAGAAATACAATGAGCTTAAGGCTAAAAATATCCAGGTGATAGGATTCTCATTGGATGTAGAGCGGGATTCGTATATGAATAAGATCAAGGCATTCCCATGGATCAATGACTCCGAACTGAAGGGATGGAACAGCAGTTTTGCAGATACCTATAATATTCATGCAACACCAACCTATTTTATTTTAGATGCTAACAATAAGATAATCAGCAAGCCAGAACACGTAGGGGATGTTTTGGAATATTTTAAGATAAAATAATTTTGGAGGTAAGCAATTATTTTCTATATTTGCACCACCAAAACGGCGAGGTAGCTCAGTTGGTTAGAGCGCAGGATTCATAACCCTGAGGTCACGGGTTCAATTCCCGTCTTCGCTACAAAAAAAACCGGAACTTATACAGTTCCGGTTTTTATTTTTTAACTCTGGTATCCCAGGAGTTTTCTCATCTGATAGAAGAATCTTTCGATAAGCCTCAGATCCTGGGTAACAATTTCTGCATTTCCGCGAAGCTCTTTATCAAACGGAAGTGTTTTGTTGTAAGAGGTGCGCAAACCTTTCGGAAGGGTTACGTCTACATAATAATTGCCTTTATCATCAGGAGACATGGATATATTCTGGACACGTCCTTCAATGATGCCATATTCCTGAAAGCGATAGTTATCCAGCTTGATGAGCACTTTTTCTCCGGTCTTTACCTTACCTGAGTTGACAGAAGGCACCGACATCCTGCCTACCAGCTGCTCTTTGTTTTCAGGAAGGATTGTCAGGATCGCATCTCCTGTTTTCACGAATTGGTTTTCCCCGAAAAACTGCTGAAAACTTGCCACACCGTCGGTTGAAGAAACAATAAGGTAATTCTGCTCCCATTGCTTTAAGGCTTTTCTGAGCTGCTCGAACAGCTGAAGCGTCTGGGAAGAATAGGTGATCTTATCTTTTTCAGTACTAATGGCTGTGCCGCTTTTGGTCTTGTTAAGATTGGAGATGCCTTCTTCCATCTGTGACAGGGAAATATTGATGTTTTCCATATTCTGTTGTTCCTGGATGAACTTTATCTTTTCATTTTCCAGCTCTACGGCTGAAATAACGCCCTGGTTAAACAGATCCTGTGAACGCTGATAGCTTTTTCTGGTGAGTTCATATTTAGCCTGTTCCAGCTTTTTCTGTTGCTGAAGGGTAGCGATCCTGGCGCGGTATTCCGAAATGCTCTGATTGGCAGCCAGGTTTTCCGGGGCATACGGCTGGAGCCTTGTAAATAAGGCTTCATCCTGAAATGCCTTGGCAAAACTATTGTAATCACCCTGAAGTTCCCCCAGCTTAAAGTGTGAGGTCTCATGTAACGGGAATGACTGCAGCTGGCTGGGTGTTAATGAGTCAACGATCTTTTTAAGAGCCAGCACATCCTGGTAATTGGCAGTTGACTGCATAACCATTAAGATATCATTTTTACGGACTTGCTGATGGTTTTTAATGAAGATCTTCTCAATCTTGGAATTGGTCCTTGCCTCCAGCTTTTCCGGCGGATTTTGAGAGGTTACCACAACAGGGGCGGGAACAAACTCAGGATACTTGATCAGGTAGCTCATAATAAGTACCATTACCAGGATAATGAGTATGATCGTATTGCCCCACCGGATCATCCAGTGAGGGGGTTGTGTAAGAATGTCCTGTACGCTTTCAGAACGGAGTTCAATAGTATCTAAAGTATCTTTTTCCATATATAAAATGTTAAACAGAAATCCTCACTCCGAGGATTTCTGGTCAGATGCAATTACAGGGGTAATTTGTAATTACATTTTGGATCATTGTCCGGCTCAGCACCCGGAATGACTTCTCCACCCGGACAATACTGATTGCAGGGATTCCACTGCTTCGTATTATTGATGTAGCAGAAACAATTGCACGGACCGCCCGGCAGTGGCCCTGCACCATAAATGGTACTCAGATCCGGTCTTCGGATTTTTTTTAGATTTTTCATAAATATAATGTTGAATGGGTTCCAAGTAAAGTTACAAATTGAAGATTAATTTCCGAGTTCCAGCTGGTTTTTTACCAGCCTGTAGTATTCACCCCTTAAAGCCACCAATTCTGTATGGCTGCCTTCCTCTACCACCTTTCCTCTGTCCAGTACGATAATCTTGTCCGCATGTTTTACCGTTGAAAGCCTGTGGGCAATAACAATAGCCGTCTTGCCTTTAAAGAATTGCTCAAGGTTTTCCATGATGATCTTCTCGTTATTCGCATCCAGTGCGGAAGTCGCTTCATCGAAGAAGATGTACTCCGGTGACTTATAAACCGCTCTTGCAATAAACAGCCGCTGTTTTTGTCCGCCGCTCACCCCGACACCTTCATTCCCGATCTTCGTATTGTAGCTTAGCGGAAGGCCTTCAATGAACTCTTTGATGTGGGCAATGTCCACAGCTTTCCTGAGTTTCTGTTTATCCACATAATCTTCGCCAACCGCAATATTATTGGCAATCGTATCATTGAATACATATCCTTCCTGCATTACAACACCACAATGATCCCTCCAGAAACGCGGTGAAATATTTTTAAGATTGGTATTGCCGAGCCTGATGTCTCCCTGGCTGGGCTCGTAAAATTTCATCAGCAGTTTCAGCAAAGTGCTTTTTCCGCTTCCGCTGGCCCCTACAATAGCTGTGGTTTTCTGGTGAGGAATGGTCAGGTTAAGGTTTTCGAATACAAACAGGTCCGAACCTACATAACGGAAAGACATATTTTCAATTTCAATATCCTGCTGGGGAAGATCAGTGACGTACTGCTCATCCTTGCTTTCTTCATCTTCCTTATCATGGATTTCCCCGAGCCTTTCCAGAGATATTTTGGCATCCTGGAACTGTCTGATAAAGTCAATCAGCTGAAGGAGGGGACTGTTCAGCTGCCCGATAATATACTGTACGGAAAGCATCATCCCTAAGGTCAGGTTACCGCTCAGAACCAGTTTGGCGGATAAGAAACTCACCAGGATATCCTTCATCTGATTGATGAAATTTCCGCCAACCGACTGCCATTGCTCCAGGGAGAGGGATTTGATCCTGATCTTAAACAGTTTCACCTGAAGGAATTCCCAGTCCCAACGTTTTTGCTTTTCAGCATTATGCATTTTAATTTCCTGCATCCCATTGATCAGCTCTATAACTTTGCTCTGTTCCTGGGAAACCTGCGAGAATCTTTTATAATCCAGCTCTTTTCTTCGGTTAAGGAAAAAGGTAATCCATCCTACATACGCAACAGCACCTATCAGGTATACTGCAAAAAGCCGGTAATCATACAATAACAGGACGATGCTGAAAATGATCAGGTTGACCAGAGAAAATAAAGTATTCAGTGAAGAGCTGGTCAGGAGCTGTTCGATTCTGTGGTGGTCATTGATCCTCTGCATGATATCTCCCGTCATCCGTGTATCAAAGAAACTGATCGGCAGCTTCATCAGTTTGATGAAGAAATCTGAAATGATGGAAATATTGATCCGGGCAGACAGATGAAGAAGAATCCAGCTCCGGATGACTTCAATACCCATTCTTCCGATGAAAAGCATGATCTGGGCCAGAAGCACAAGGTAAATAAAGTTCAGGTCCTGATTCTGGATTCCGACATCCACAATACTCTGCGTAAGGAAAGGAAAGATCAGGGACAGTAAACTTCCCGCAAGCAGTCCGATGGCAAGCTGACTGACGAGCGACTTGTACTTAAGGAGGTATTTGGACAGGAAGGAAAAGCTGGCTTTGCTTTCCTTATCATCAAATTCGGTCTGGAAAAATGCAGGCGTAGTTTCCAGGATCAGGACAATTCCTTCCTCGGTCTCTTCTGTAGCATTTTCACCGATCCATAGTTTAATGAACTCCTCACGGGTATAGGTAATAAGCCCGTAACTCGGATCTGAAATATATACTTTGTTATTTTTGTCTATTTTATAAACGACTACAAAATGATTTTTGTTCCAGTGTACGATACACGGGAACGGAACTTCCTCGGTAAGTGTTTTAAAATCAATCTGTACGCCCAGCGACCTGAATCCCAGGTCCTCAGCGGCGTCACTCAGCCCCAGCAGGCTGCTGCCTTCACGGGTCGTTTCGGAAAGGTTACGGATCTGCTGCAAGGAAATACTCTTTCCATAATATTTGCTTACAATACGGAGGCAGGTCGGGCCGCAGTCTTTAGAGTCCGGCTGGCGGTAAAAAGGAAAAGATTTCAACTTCAATAATCTATCTGATTTTTTATATAAGTTGCCGTCAGGATATGGCGGCAACTTCTTTGCTTGGGCATTTTGCTTTTATGGACTGGAGTCCATATTATGCTGTTAGTCTATTGGATAATAGGTGCAAAGATAAGTACTTGCACTCGCTCCGGAAATCAGCCTGCATGCTCCGTTGGCACAACACCAGTCCGGTCCGCAGTCTCCGTCATCCGGACACATTCTGTAACCACCTTTAATGGTTTTCAGGTCTTCTCTTGTCATTTTCTTTAGATTTTTCATAATAATTTGGTTTAGTTTTCCTACTCTGTCAGCTTTTCGGATACCGCTTTAAGTATTCCTAAGTTAATGAATTTTAGGATAGAATGAGCTTTTTTATAAGTCTTCGTCTTCGATTAATTCACTGATAAAATAGTAGATGTCCTCACGGTCATATTTCTCCGGGAACTGGTAGCCGTTAATCAGGAAAATAGGCGTGAAATTAAGTCCCGCTTCCTTGTTTTCTATAGACATGTGAATCAGGGGAGTGAGATCTTCATGCTGCGTATCGGTACCTGCAAGAGTTTTGATTTTGCTTTCGTCCTTGGTTTTGAACCATAGGTCCACTGCCTTGATAAACTCCGTTTCAGGCTTCTGTCTGTAAATGGACATAAAATCTGATATCAGGCCGGTAAATTTATCGTTTTTCTGATCTGCCGAGTAATTAAAACGTATCTGGACGGATAGGTCATCAGGATATTGTTCTAACAGTTTTTCCAGTATGGTATGCGCATCTTTACAGAATCCGCAGTAAGGATTGGATACTACTGAAATACGAACTCTGCCATCTTTTTTCCCTACAGAGAATGTTTCCTGATCACTGAACTGTATTTTTTCACTCTCTTTGAGTTCCCTTTTGAAGAGCTCGTAATTTCTTTTGAACCTCAGGTTTTTGGAATTGGATTTCTGCAGGGTTTCCTTTTCACCCAACACATTGTTAAGATAGAGAACCAGCGAGAGTACAGCGATCCATAAAGCAATGCTCAGTAAAATTATTCTGTAATCCATATAAGTATTCCCGAAGAACAGGAAACTGAGGAGTAACTGGGCTACAAGAAGAGAAATGATGATCAGGCAGACACGGCAATAGGTCTTTTCCACAAAAGCCTGGATGTATACCGAATATCCCACGGCCATCATAGATAGCAATGTAATCCCCTTGATCAGCATGGCTGTAGCCGGTAAAAAAAGGCCCATCACCAAAAGCCCTGTAAAATAAATCAGGGAGAAATCTGAAAACTTCAGGCCAAGAATGCTGGTCTTATCCTGATTAATGATTTTGTTACATGAATTAACGCTCTGGTTAGCAGAAGTGTCTCCACAGATGCTGCTGATAACGGTTGACGTACTTCCGAATTTCTGGTTGAAAATCTCCAGTGAAATATATACCCCGGCTAAAGATATCAGGTTGAAAAGTACTTCATACCATGACTGGCTTACTACTGAATACAGGACGATAACTGCAGAAGCAATGTACAGCAGAGGTTTAAGGCTGTTGACAGTCTTACTTTCCGTATTTTCATTTTTCTCGAATAAGAGTATGAAGTCTGTTGACCTTGAGTGCAACTCTGCTTTACTCAGTGTTTTTACTTTTTCTGCATAAACAGTATACTGGTTTCCTGATTTCCGGACTAATGAAAATGAATCATCCACTATAGCAATGAATTCATCCGGGAGCTCATCCCAGTATTGTTTGTCCAGTTCATAAGCATCGTTTTTTACTCCCATGAAGTTCAGTGTGTCACTGAATGCCAGGGCAGAAGGATAATTGGGATGTGAATTGAACTGAAAAATGAATTCCTGCTTATCAAGTTTAAGGTGTTGGATGAGTTTATCGAATTGCATAGTCATATTTTCATCTAAAATACACAGATGTTTTGAAATATCAAATTTTTTCTTAATTATGTGATTTATGAAATGGGAAATTTGATCGTAAAAGGGTGAAAATTAGAAAAAAATAATATCAGATTTGATTGTAATGAGGTCTTAGCAGTTATAAATGCATTTCTATATATACGTGTGGCAAATTAATATTATTGTATCATTTAGAGATAATATAAGTTGATTTGGGCATGAAAGATAGATTATTGGGTAGAATAGCACATGTAATTTTTAAAAGTGATATACAATTCTATATCATTTAAAGCTTTATAATGAGAGAGTTAGGGTTTTGGAAATCTTAAAAAGTTTAAAAAATCATAAAGTTTTTATAAAAAGACAAAAAAGGTTGTAAATGTTTTTGTATTTATAAAATATGTTGTACTTTTACAACGCCTTGAATGAGGGAACAAGTCAAGGTAATAAATTTTTTTTCATCATTTGTGTTTTTAGAATCGTATCGCCTGATACGATTCTTTTTTATTTTTCATAGTTGAGGAGAAGGTCGATGAAATAAGAATAAGTGACGGAACCGTCCTGCTGATTGCTTTTAAGGAAGAGGTTATTGGTAAAGCCGAAGAAGTCATCCAGCAGGCCCTGGTGTTTTCTGACAAACATTTTCTCATACATCCTGTCCCGTTTCATGGCCGGAGAATAATTCCGGATCACATATTTGACAAACTCCGGATCTTCCTGTACCACAAAATTGAGAAGGCTTTTAAGCGTAAAGTATTCCGTACTGTAGCGAAGCTCTTTATTGTCGGTACGGATTCCTATCAGGTACCCGATGAAATTGGCTTCCTGTTCCCTGGCAAAGCCAAGCTGATGGGAGCTTTCGTGAGCAGAAGTAAAAGGAATAAATGTGGAAGGCAGCTGAGAATTGTATTGTGCTTCGGCAGTAAACGGATTGTAGTATCCGAGAATGCCTGTAAAGCTCATGACATTTTTAAACAGGCTGGGTTTAAAAGAATTGATCTGCGGCGCGGATTTTCCTGAAATATAAACAGGAAGATTTTCCTGTTGCTTGAAAATTTCCTTTTGAACTGCTTTAAGGTCCGTGACGATAAAAATACCATTCTTATCTTCATGAACTTCCTGTCTGGTCCGTTTGCATTGATCCAGATACTGTAAGGCCAGCCTCTTGGCTTTGCCATAATCAGGTTCCCGCTGGCTGGCCAGTTTTTTAATAATCGGAGTCTGGAAATACAGCATTCCCCAGAAGACCTGGTATACAAAATACAGCAGGTTGATCAGGATCAAAAGGCTAAACAAGGATTTCCGATGTTTCTTTTTTACCAGGCAGCCCGTAAAAAGGTAAACGAGGACAATCCCCAGTACAATATAGAAGATATCTCCAGCGGAAAATGGGACCCATGAAAAAATTAACTGATGGATCCTCTTTTGCAGCTCAAAAAACCGGCTGAAGAAAGTGATCATTGCTTCAGACCTGGAGAACATGAAAAACAAAAGAAATTGGGCAAGTAATATACCTGCCCAAAACCTTTTTTTCTTATATATTGTTTTTATTCTAATGGCCACTGCCTTTTGAAATTTTATCAAGGTCAATACCCTGTGATTTTAAGATTCCGCTTACACGGATGGCATAGAACGCAAGATACGCAAAACATAAAACTCCTACAATATAACTTGAATGGATATCTGTTAAGTCGGCTACATACCCCTGGACAAGGCTCACGATTCCGCCGCCCATAATCATCATTATCAGCAATCCTGATCCCTGGTTCGTATGTTTGCCCAGTCCGTTGATCGCTAAGGCAAAAATACATGGCCACAGGGTAGAGCAGAAAAGACCTACACTGGTAAAAGCGTATACGGAAACCATTCCGGTGGTAAACATACCGATAAGGAGTGCGACAATACCGGCAGAGGAGAAAATAAGCAGCATCCTGGCCGGGTTTCCTTTGCTCAATACATCACATACGATCATCACTACAATGATGGCTGCATACACATAGAACGGAGAAAGCTCGTGGTTGGCTAAGGCATTAACCAGTAAAAATACCCCGAAAGCCAGGTAAGGTGCCAGAAATCTCAAAATCTTTTTAAAGCCTGCGCTGATATCGAATGCATCCACAGCTCCGGTCCAACGGCCGATCATCAATGAAGCCCAGTATAATGAAATGTATGGTGCTACATCTTTCGTATCAAAGCCCAGGTCTTTTTCCATATAGGCAGGAAGGTTACTTGCCGTAGACACTTCAACCCCTACATATAAGAAAATGGCGATCATTCCCATAATCAGCTGAGGATACTGTAATGCAGATTTCCTGTGTTCCCCCGGTACAGCATCATCCGTATTCTCCTCGATAGTGGGCGTAATGGATGGAAGGGAAGAAAATTTCAGCATAATGGCTACCAGTACAAAAGCAGCTCCCAGGATAAGGTAAGGAATCTTCACACTTTCCACACTGGCCTCCGTATTTCCTGCTGTTGCAGATCCGAAGATAGCAAAAGACACAATAAGAGGACCGATGGTTGTTCCCAGGTTATTGATTCCCCCTGCCATGGTAAGCCTTTGCGAGCCTGTTTCGGAAGGTCCTACTTCAATGGCCAGCGGATTGGCTACAATCTGCTGCAATGAAAAGCCCAGCCCTACAATGAAAAGCCCGGAAATCATCAACGGGAAAGAAGCGAGATTGGCGGCAGGATAAAAAAGCAGAGTTCCCAGGGCAGATATAAGGAGCCCGACGATCAGTCCGTTCTTATATCCGATCTTATTCACAAGGTCCTGTTTAAGCCCTTTGGAAATCGCCATATAGATTAAAGAACCTACTGTGTATGCCACATAGAAACAAATCTGGACATACATACTTTCGGTCTGTGACAGGTTAAATGCTTTTTTGAATACCGGGATCAAAATATCATTACTTGCAGCAATAAATCCCCAGAAAAAGAATACAGTAACCAGAGGGACAAACTGGCCCCAGTTGGTTTGCTTTGAATAACTCGACATATTTGTTAAAAATTTCTTAATAACAAATATAATTTTATTTATTGTTAATACAACGTTCCAGAAGAGTTTTTTTTATTGTCTCAAATGAAGACATTTTTAGCTCTTTTGATGATAAGGTCGGCTCAATAATTCCGTTAAAATAGACTTTTACCTTACCTGGATAGCCTTCTGAGGCTTTAAACGGAAACATTTCCTTTAATCCTATAAAGGTAAAGACTACGATAGGTGAGTTGTGTTTCGAAGAAAGGATGAAAGCTCCGTCTTTGAATTCATCGAGCATAATGGACGTGTCATCCGGAACACCTCCTTCAGGAAAAATCACAATGCTGTTGCCTTCTTCCATTTTTTCAGCACACCTCCTGTAGACATCCGCACGGCTCCGGGCACTTTGACGGTCAACCATCACGCAGATCCTTTTATATATGGTTCCGAAAATAGGAATTTTCACCAGCTCCTGTTTTCCAACGAAGCATATCGGATGATCCGGGCAGAGAATGCACATCAGCATGATATCCATAATGGAAGTATGGTTGGAGATAAAGACATACTGCTGGTTTTTATCCAGCTTCTGCGGGGACAGCTTCGTCAGTTCATACCGCAGCCCCATCCCGAAGAACATGCAGTAGCTCCAGTATCGTACAAAACGGTAGGCGTAACGGTAATGCTTTTTATTAAAGGATAATATATAAACCGGTATCCCGAACAGGATCGTAAAAACAAATGCAATCAGGCAAAGCCATCCTCTCCAAAGGTAATTCAGAATCTTGCTCACAGGTTTAGCCATTAAAAATTACTTTCTTTTTAACCGAATAATTAAGGACGGAAACCAGGATGATCGCAGAAACCTTACTGATCATCTCAGGGCTTAACGTGTAAAAACCAAGATTGATGTTATCCTTGAATACAAAGCTGTAAAAAACCTGGAAAAACCCTAAGCTTATCAGAGTAGACATCAGTGATACGGCCATGAAGTAGGCAAACTCCTTTTTTTTGGAGTGCTTTCCACGTTCAAATACAAACCAGATGCTGAGGAAATAATTCGTAATAATCCCGCAGCTGGTAGAAAAAATATTGCTTAAGGGATAGTGGATTCCGTGAAAGTTGGTTTCCCTGAGAAAAAAATGCGGAAGAGAAGTACTGAAAATTTTAAAACTTCCGATCTCTACAACGGCACTGAGGCCTCCTGCGATGATAAAGAACAATATCTGTTTCTGCCGTAATAGTATTTCTCTCATTCTCTTGATATGATATGCAAATTTATATAACTATATGTTAAAGCCTGAAAAAAGTTGTTAAAATTTTTTTTAGATTCAAAAATATGTCTAAATTTAATTTTCAGAACGACAGTATGTAACCTGATAATAAATTTATTTTCAGCCTTTTAGGTTGATGTTTTTTTTCTATCTTGTAATTCATTAGAATGCCTACCCTGCCGCATATTACCTTTTGTTCCAAATATTATTTACATGAAACGTCAAAATAAATACAGGAAATTTCAGCTTCAGGAGAAAAATATTGAAGCCCTTGAAAAAGAGAACTCCCGCTTCAAACGGGTTTATTCTGAATATGAAAATATGTCCAATGAACTGTGGAATCTCGAGAATTCTGCAGGTGAACCTGTTCCTGATGATTTCATCAATGCCATGATCCTTCAGACCTCCTATCTGGAAGACGAAATAGAAGACTGGCTGATCCGTTTCAACAATCAAAAAGCTGATATAAAACATTAATAATTATCCCTTGCCACCCGGCTGACTATAAAGCTATGTGAAGATAAATTCATAATTTAGCATCCTTAAAATAAAATGCTAAATATGGTTGCTATTGTAGATGGCGGATCTACCAAATGCGATTGGGTGATTCTGGATGATTTCAAAAAAGTGTTTCTGAAAACAGAAACCATTGGTTTCAACCCCAATAATATTGCAGCCGAGCTTATCGTACCGGAGATTGAGAACAATATCAACCTTGTTACCGTACGAAACTCCATAACCAGGATTTTCTTCTATGGCTCAGGCTGTGGAATAGCCGAAAACTGTTCCATTATAGAACGGGAGCTTGGGAAGTTCTTTACCAAAGCGGAGATCATGGCCACTGAAGACCTTAAAGCTGCAGCATATGCTGCTTACAACGGAAAGCCTGCCATTGCCTGTATCCTGGGTACCGGATCCAATTCATGCTACTTCGACGGGAAGGATATTAAAGTGAAACTTCCGTCACTGGGATTTCTTATGGGTGATGAGGGGAGCGGAAGCTCAATCGGGAAACAGCTGGTGAGAAGATTTTTCATGCAGAAGCTTCCTCAGGATCTCCATGCTGAATTTGAGGAAACCTACCATCTTACCATAGACGAAGCCCTGAAAAATATGTACCATACCTCCAGGCCTAATGCCTATTTAGCCAATTTCAATAAGTTTGTGGCGGAGCGGAAAGACCACCCGTACTTTCAGAAAATGATTTTTGATGAAATGATGAACTTTTTCGATTACCAGGTCCTTCCTTACGAAGAGTCAAAATTTGCGGAAATCAATTTCATCGGGTCCATTGCCTATTATTACGAAAATATTTTACGTTCTGCTGCGGCAGAACTTCACCTGAATGTGGGACATGTTGTACAGAAGCCGATTGAGAGCTTAGTCAACTACCATATCAAATATATACTTTAATCAAATAAAGAATCTTATGTCAGACAAAACCAACCGCGACGAGAAAAAATTCAGTCAGGCCGCGTTAGATTACCATAAAGCAGAACCCAAAGGAAAAATAGAGGTAATTCCTTCAAAGCCCCATTCTTCCCAGAGGGACCTGTCATTAGCCTATTCTCCGGGTGTAGCCGTGCCATGTATGGAAATTCATCACAAGCCTGAAACCGTATATGATTATACCGGAAAAGGAAACCTGGTAGCCGTTATTTCCAATGGTACCGCAGTTCTTGGCCTTGGCGATATGGGGGCAGAAGCTTCAAAGCCGGTCATGGAAGGAAAAGGGCTTTTATTCAAAATTTTTGCTGATATCAATGTCTTCGATATCGAAATCGATGAAAAAGATCCGGACAAGTTTATTGAAATTGTAAAGGGAATTGCGCCTACCTTCGGGGGGATCAACCTGGAAGATATCAAAGCTCCGGAAGCCTTTTACATCGAGCAGAGGCTTAAAGAAGAGCTGGATATTCCGTTGATGCATGATGACCAGCATGGAACCGCCATTATTTCAGCAGCAGCATTGATCAATGCATTGCAGATTGCCAACAAGAATATTGATGAGGTAAAGATGGTGGTAAACGGTGCGGGAGCGGCTGCAGTTGCGTGTACCAAATTGTATATTGCACTTGGGCTTAAGAAAGAAAATGTGCTGATGTGCGACAGCAAAGGGGTAATCAACCATAAAAGGGAAAACCTTACCCCTGAAAAGCTGGATTTCGTTGCACAGACCGATATAGAAACATTAGAGGATGCTGTAAAGGGTGCCGATGTTTTCGTAGGATTATCCAAAGGGAACGTCATGACGCCGGAAATGCTCATGCGCATGGGTGAGAACCCTATTGTGTTTGCCCTGGCCAATCCGGATCCGGAAATTGCTTATGATGTCGCGCTGGAAACCCGTAAGGATGTGATCATGGCTACCGGAAGAAGTGATTTTCCTAACCAGGTGAACAATGTTCTCGGTTTCCCATATATTTTCCGTGGAGCCCTTGATGTTCAGGCAAGAGGAATCAACGAAGCCATGAAACTGGCAGCTGTACATGCCATAGCCAACCTGGCAAAAGAGCCGGTGCCTGAAGCGGTGATTCTCGCTTACAACCTTCAGAATTTACAGTTCGGCAGGGAATATTTCATTCCTAAGCCGTTTGATAACCGGCTTATTACCAAAGTATCCAGTGCTGTAGCCAAAGCAGCGGTGGAGAGCGGAATTGCCGGGAAGACCATAGAAGATTTCGAAGAATATGAAAACCAGCTGCTCGACCGTATGGGAAGGGATGAAAAACTGGTAAGGATGATGCAGAACCGTGCGAAATCCAACCCGAAAAGAATTACTCTGGGGAATGCCGAAGAATATAATGTGCTGAAAGCGGCTCAGATCCTGTATGAAGAAGGCATTGCCTATCCTAGCCTTTTAGGAAATAAGAAATACATCAAAGAACAGATGGAACGGTTCGGGATTGAACTGGATGTCCCGATCATTGATCCGAGCGACGACGACCAGAAGGAAAACAGGAAGAAGTACAGGGAGACCCTCTGGAAACTGCGTCAGCGTAAAGGCATGAACGAATACAAAGCCAAAAGATTTGTGCGCCAGAGAGACTACTTCGGTCCATTAATGCTGAGGCATGGAGATACGGATGGATTGATCGTAGGATTCTCCAAAAATTATACTTCTGTCCTGCGTCCTGTCCTGGAGGTTATTGAGAAAGATAAAGGTGTAGATAAAATTGCTGCCATGATGATGATCCTGTCTGAGAAGAAACCTATCTTCTTTGCAGATACCTCCATTAATGATAATCCTACGGCTGAAGACCTTGTCAATATTGCTAAAATGGCGGAAATTACCGTAAAGACATTTGCCATTGAGCCGAGAATTGCCATGTTAGGATTTGAAAACTTTGCGGCTATTTCAGAAACTTCTAAAAAGGTAGCTAAAGCCGTAAGCATCCTGCATGAAAAATTCCCTAAAATGATTGTGGACGGGGAAATCCAGCCGGATTTTGCCATGAACGCAGACCATTTAAGCGATTACCCGTTCTCTAAACTGGGAACAACGCCTGCCAATACATTCATTTTCCCTAACCTGGAAAGTGCAAACCTTTCCTATAAAATTATCAGGGGAATGAAAGTGGCACAGGTAATCGGCCCGATCCTGATGGGATTAAAGCAGCCGGTGCACGTCCTGCAGATGCGTTCCAGTGTAGATGAAATCGTAAATCTGGCTACCGTTGCCGTACTGGACGCCCAGCGCAGGGAAAAGAAAGAGAATGGGAAATAACCGATTCTGATTATTTTATAAATACACACAAAACTCCAATTTTTTGGAGTTTTTTCTTTTTTACAGATGAATTTTTAGAGAGATTAAGCCATATGATTTCATTCGTTTGTGAAATGAAAATTTAAATTAGTTTAAATTACTATATTTGGGAGTTTTAAAAATTAATAATGATATTTTCTTTACAAGGCGTAGTTCAGGAACTTACGCCAACCTACGCCGTCATCAATGTGCAGGGAGTCGGCTATTATATCGGCATCAGCCTGATGACTTCACAGACTCTGACGCTTCGTCAGGAAGCTTTTCTATATACCCAGCAGATCATCCGGGAAGATGCGCACCTGCTTTTCGGTTTTAACACCCGTTCAGAAAAAGAGATGTTCAATCTGTTAATAAGCGTTAACGGAGTAGGGGCGGTCTCTGCCCTTATTTTATTGTCTACGCTCAGCCTGGAAGAAATTGCTTCTGCCATCCTTTCCTCCAACAGTACACTGATCCAGAAAGCAAAGGGCATCGGGGCTAAAACTGCCGAGAGGATCATCGTGGATTTAAAGGATAAAGTCCAAAAATTCAGCAATCCCGAGGAAAATATTTCTACCCTCGCAAATAATAAAGTGAAGGAAGAATCGTTATCTGCATTAGAAGTTTTGGGAATCCCGAAACGGATGAGCGAGAAAATTGCAGACCGTATTATCAAACAAAATCCAGATGTTTCCGTAGAAGAACTGGTAAAACAAATTTTAAAAAATATTTAACACTTGGTGGCAAAGAATAAGTATCTTAAAATATTCCTGTTCCTGTCTTTTTTATGTATTTCAATAGGTGCCTCTGCACAGCAGGTACGGGATACGGCAATCATTAAAAAAGATTATCAGCTGGCAGACCCAACCCAGTACGAGGCGTACTATGATATAAAGACCGGGATGTACTATGTCTATCCCAAGGTAGGCAATACCTTCACAGGGCCTCCTGTAGCCATGTCTCCGGAAGATTATAAACTCTTTATGCTGGCCAACCAGTCCAGGGCTTATTACAAAGAAAAATCAGACCGGTACAGCCTGATGTTCAGGAAAGACAAGGCAGCTGCTGCAAGAAAAGGGCTTATTCCTTCATTAACCATCAACAACCGGCTTTTTGAAACCATTTTCGGAAGCAATAAAATTGAAATCATTCCTTCGGGATATGCATCTTTCGACTTTGCCGGATTATACCAGAAAATTGACAACCCGCTGATCCTGCCTCAGAACAGGACCAGCTTTACTTTTGATATCGATCAGAGGATCCAGCTTGGATTATTGGGAAAAGTAGGTGAAAACCTTCAGCTCAAAGCCAATTATGATACTCAGAGCGGATTTGCCTTTGAAAACAGGATGAATCTTGTCTGGCAGTCCAAAGGAAGCTGGAAAGACCTTCAGTCCAAAGGCCTGGACGATGTTAATAAACCCAGTGCGGGAGGAGAAGATAAAATTATCAAAAGAGTTGAGTTCGGTAATGTAAATATGCCGCTTTCAACCAGTCTGATCCGGGGATCGCAGTCATTGTTCGGGGTAAAAACCGAATTTCAGCTTGGGAAAACCTATGGAACCGTAGTGCTTTCTCAGCAGCAGGGTGAAGCGAGGAATATTGTCGTACAGGGTGGTGGCGTTATGAATACATTCAAATTGAATGCCATAGATTACGAAGATAACCAGCACTACTTTTTAGGACACTATTTCGTTAACGGCTATGACAACGCTTTGTTGAGTTATCCTCAGATCAATTCCAAAATCAATATTACCCGTCTGGAAGTATGGGTGCTGGACCAGGGGAACAGTAACCTGGCTTATCAGAAAAGTATTGTCGGGATCAGGGATTTGGGTGAAGGTGCTTCAGGACTACCGGATAACAGCCAGAACGGATTGTATCAGTCAGTCTCCACAACTATGGGAACAAGGGATGCCGGAACGAACTACGGCGATATTCTCCAGGGGCAGACCTTCCCGGGATCTACGGAAACCTATCAGAACGGGGAACAGTTTATTTTCAATAAAAAAGCAAGACGTCTTAATACCAATGAATATATCCTTCAGCCACAGTTAGGGTACATTTCCTTAAACCAGAGGCTGAATGACGGGCAGCTCCTTGCCGTATCATATTCATATACCGTTACCGGATCCAATCAGGTGTATAAAGTTGGGGAATTCTCAGAAGAAAGCCAGGTACTGGTAACCAAAGTGCTGAGGTCCAACAGCAGCGTGAAAACCACATCGCCGATGTGGGACCTGATGATGAAGAATATCTATTCCCTCGATGCAAGCCAGGTAAATCCGGACGGATTTATCCTGAATGTATTGTACAGGGATGCTCAGACCGGAGGTAAAGTCAATTACCTTCCGAATACTTCCGTTCAGGATACCAACCTCCTGAAATTGCTTAACTGGGACCGCCTGAACCTTAACGGTGACTTGCAGACCAACGGTGGAAAAACAGGAGACGGGATTTTCGATTTTGTCAACGGAATTACCATCAGGCCGGAAACCGGTAAGCTGATCTTTACAAAGGTGCAGCCGTTCGGCAGCTATATGGCGCAGGTGCTGGGAAGCAACAATCCGCAGTATGTTTACTCCGATCTTTATACCCAGCAGAAACAGCAGGCTATTTCAAGCAATCTGTCACAACGGTATACCCTTGAAGGCCGGTACAAAGGAACACAAGGACAGGGGATTTCCTTAGGCGCAGTGAATGTTCCTCAGGGATCTGTAAAAGTAAGTGCCAACGGCGTGCAGCTGACCGAAGGAGTAGATTATACGGTCGATTATATGCTGGGGACCGTGACCATTATTAACGAACAGGTAAAACAGTCCGGACAGGCAATCAATATTTCATTGGAAAACCAGCTGACCTTCAATACCCAGCGGAAAAGATTTTTGGGAGTCAACCTCGAAAGAAGGTTCAGTGAAAACTTTATCCTTGGAGGAACAGTAGTCAATTATTCCGAATCTCCGCTGACCCAGAAAGTCAACTACGGACAGGAAGCCGTAAATAATACCATGGCCGGCATCAATCTGATGTATAACAATCAGCTACCATTCCTGACGAGGCTTACCGATAAATTACCATTGGTAAAAACCGAAGCGCCATCCAACCTGAACTTTAAGATGGAAGCAGCCTATTTGCTTCCGGGAATCAATAAAGGAACCAATGACCAGTCGTATATTGACGACTTTGAGCAGACAACCTCCAAGATCTCCCTAAAGGAACCAACCGCCTGGAGCCTGGCTTCAAAACCGGAAAAAAACCAGTCGGATCCTTTATTCCAGGGAGCTGGAGCAGGGAATAGCCTTACGAATGGTTTCGGAAGAGGATTGCTATCCTGGTATAATATTGACCCAAGGTTCTGGGGGGTAGGCGGAAGGGCTCCGGCCGGTATTACACCGCAGTCGGTTTCCAACCATGCTTCCAGAAGGGTGCAGTTCTCTGAGATTTACAACAACAGGGATTTTGTGGCCGGTGAGCAGACCTTTACCAATACTTTTGATATTTCTTACTATCCTCAGGAAAGAGGTCCTTATAACGTCAATCCGAACACAGAAACCACCCAGCAGCGTTGGGCAGGGATCATGAGGCCGATCAGCGTATCCAACTTTGTAAACTCCAATATCGAATATGTGGAATTCTGGATGATGGATCCTTATGCGGATGGAAATACCCTGGGAGCAGCGCCAAAACTTTTACTGCAGTTAGGAAACGTATCGGAAGATATCCTCAAAGATGGTTATATGCAGTACGAAAACGGATTGCCGACGCCATCAGTTCCGTCTACCACAACCAATTCCAATTTAGGGGTGCAGCCGAAACAGCCTCCAATTCTTTATGCATTCTCAAGTGAAGGTGCGGACAGGACTGCGCAGGATGCAGGATATGATGGTCTGACGTCTGATCAGGAAGCGGCTAAATTCGGGAATACCTTCATCAATCCGGTAACCAATGTTTCCGACCCTGCTGTGGATGATTTCGTATTTTATTTATCGGAAAAATTTACCGGCGGACAGGCTTCATCCCTCGTACAGAGGTACAAATATTTCAGGGGTCCTGAAGGGAACTCCCAGAGCAATTCCCTGGAAGTGTCTACGCAGACTCCGGATGCAGAAGATATCAATAAGGATTATAACCTTGACCAGACAGAAGATTATAACGAATATGTAGTCAACCTTGACCAGGCAAGCCTTGGCTTGGGAACGAACAACAATATCGTAGATGTAAAAACTGTTCAGGCTCAGTTCCAGAACGGGCAGACTTCACAGGTGAAATGGTACCTGTTCAGGATTCCGGTCTCTAATATCAATATGGCAGGATCAGGCGGTAATCATGATATTTCAATCCTGAACAATGTACGTTTTGCGAGATTGATGCTGAAAGGTTTCGACCAGACTTCTACGCTGAGGTTTGCCACCATGGATCTGGTCCGTTCAGACTGGAGAAGGTATCCTAAGAATATTGCCGTTTCCGGAACTGATCCTGCAACCAATGAAGGAACAGCTAATGTCACTGATCCGGGTAACTTTGAAATCGGAAGTGTAAATATTGAAGAGAATGCCCTGAACCAGCCACCGTATGTATTGCCTCCGGGAATCGACAGGCAGGTTTTAAGCGGAAATGCCGGAGCGCAGAGGCAGAATGAAGCTTCCTTGTATCTTAAATCACGTGCCCTTCCGGCAGGAGAAGCAAGAGGAGTATTTAAGAATACGACTCTTGACATGAGGCGGTATAAGAAGCTGAAATTATTTGTCCATGCGGAAGATATAGATAACCAGGTAACCGGTATGGATCAGCGGACTAAATTCTTTATCCGTTTCGGTAGTGATGCTACAGATAATTATTACGAATACGAAGCATCCCTTCAGATCACTCCTAAAACCGCTACAACACCAATGGAAATCTGGCCGATGGATAACGAAGTGGATTTAGACATCCAGGATTTCGTGGATGCCAAAATCAGGAGAGATAAAAGCTTCCCGACAGGAATTGTAGCCAGACGTGTAGACCCTGTATTTGGTGGTGGTGTCAACTTTAAGAAGATTTATATCAAAGGTCGACCGAGTCTGGGTAATGTTACCACTATTATGATCGGTATCAGGCATGAACCCACTAGAGTTTCCGGCTCACCTATCAACAGAATCCTGTGGGTGAATGAAATCCGACTTTCCGAAATTGAAAATGATGGCGGATATGCCGGAAATGCCAGCCTGAACTTCAACCTCGGAGATTTTGCTGTCGTGAATACCAGTGCTTCCTATACTTCTGTAGGTTTCGGGAACATAGATTCCAAGCCGGCGGAAAGAAACCAATCTACGCAATCGGCATTCAGCATCAATACTGCTGTGAATGTAGATAAGCTCCTTCCGGAAAAAACAGGCGTGAAAATCCCTCTGAACTATTCCTATTCACAAACCATCGAAGATCCGAAGTACAACCCTCTGGATACCGACGTGGAGTTCAGCAAAGCCGCCAATAAGGAGCAATTGAAAAAAGTAGCGAGAACCTATACCCAGCAAAGGAGTATCGGGGTGGTCAATATGCGGAAAGAAAGAGTCAACCAGCAAAGCAAACCTAAATTCTATGATATAGAAAACGTATCGGTAACAGCAGTCTACAATGATGATTTTTACCGGGATATTTATACCAAGAGAAATTACAGGCAGTACCTGAGAGGATATGTTGATTACAATTATACATTTAAGCCTTGGGTGATAAAGCCGTTCAATAAAATGATCAGTGATACGGCCAAGTCAACCAAATACCTCAGATGGGTCAAAGAATTCAATTTCAATCCGGTTCCGACCAGGCTATCCTTCCGTACAGAGATCGACAGGAACTACAATGAACTTGAGTTCAGGAATATTGATGCCATCCTCAACGGGAATTACGCTGATGAATTTGCAGCCATCAAAAACCGGAACTTCTATTTTGGCTGGCAGTACGGTTTAGGATTTAATTTCACGAAATCTTTAAAGCTTGAAATTAATTCCGCCATGAGGACCCTGAATGATAACATGGATGTAAATATGATGGATAATACCTCGATATTCGGAAATGTTTTCAGGGCAGGAAGGCCGGTATTGTACAACCACAGGGTCCAGCTTAACTACAAGCTGCCGTTCCAGTACTTCCCGTTTCTGGATTTCATCGATGCGGAACTGGGGTACGGATTTACCTACAACTGGAATGCGAGAAGTACCGTAATGACATCATTTGTCAACCCGGATACTCAAAGGCCGGAAAGCTTAGGATCGATAGGCCAGAATACCAATGTTATCCAGGCTACGGCTACAGCAGATTTTAACAGGTTCTTCGGGCAGTTCAAATATTTCAAGAATATTTCAACAAAGCTTCAGAAAAGAAGACAGGAAATCGATTCCCTGAACAATGCCTATACCCAGCAATGGGAAAAGAAGAAGTTCAGCTTTAAAAGATATAAATTCAAAAACAGGCTGACTCCTTTCCAGAGCGCTGCTTACCTACTGACTTCATTCAGACAGCTGGATATTAATTATTCTGAGAATAACGGAACCGTGCTTCCCGGAATATTGTCTGCGCCCAACTGGTACGGATACGGGCAAACATTAGGAGGTCCTACTGTTGGTTTCCTTTTGGGTTCACAGGCTGATGTAAGACGTATTGTGATGGAGAATGGCTGGGTAAGCAATTCCCCGTATATGACAGATCCGTATGTGCGGATGTCTACACGGGAGCTGAGGGCCAACCTTCAGATAATGCCGATCAGCGATTTCAGGATAGACCTGAACGGAATCCACACGTATAACCGCAATTTCTCCCATACAGGCTTTAATTATGTCGACGCATCAGGCTTTGCTAATCCTAATTATACTTTTGCCAATGACCTGGTGACGTATTCCAATTCGGTCATCCTGTTGAAAACTTCATTTACAGATGGCCAGTCGGTGTACCAGTCGATTAGGCAGAATGCGAAGATTATTTCCCAGCAGCTGGGCGGTGCACTCGGTGCCGATGGATTTACCACAGGCCACAGTATTGCCAATGCATATGTTCTGATTCCTGCCTTCCGCTCTGCGGTTGAAGGAAGTGCTCCGAAACAGATCGGTGATGCTAAAAAAGCAGGATTGCCGCTGCCGAACTGGAAAATTACCTATTCAGGATTAAGAAACATCCCGATTATCAATGGACAGTTTTCTAAGTTTGATATCTTGCATGCTTATAACGCAACGTACACTGCTACAGGAATTCAGAGCAATGCTGATTATTTTAATAATCCTGGAGGGTTTTATCAGACTACAGATACATCAGGTAATGTAAAGGATGGTGATAAAATTAATCCTTATACTTTTTCTCAGGTAGGATATGTAGAATCATTCTCACCACTATTAGGAATTGATGTTACTATGAGAAACAATATGCAGTTCGGATTACAGTACAATAAAAATAGGATGCTATTGTTAGGATTAGTAAATCATACCCTAACAGAAGATGCTAATACAGAATATGTGATAAGAGTAGGGTATATCATCCGTAATTTCACGTTGGGAATGACCAATGTCCGGGGACGAGGGAAAGCCAAAGGTGCCGACCTTAACATCAGAGGGGACTTCTCACTGAGAGACAGCCGGACCAGTATTACCAACATCCTTCTTGATGATTCTCAGATCACCGGAGGACAAAGGCTACTGAACATTAAGCTGTCCGCAGACTATAATGTTTCCCAAAACTTGAATTTAAGGGTATTCTATGAACAGATGACCTCAAGATACAAGATCTCAACGGCATTCCCATTGTCTACGGTCAGAGCCGGACTATCCGCGACGTTCACTTTTGGGGATTCTGGAGGATTCTAAAATGCAGTAAATAAAAAATGTCTTTCAATTCGGAAGACATTTTTTATATCTGATATTTGAAGCTTTTATAATTTTGAATACATTTGTACAAAATAAAATTAAAAATGAACACACCATCAGAATTAAAGTACACCAAAGATCACGAATGGATCAAAATTGAAGGTAACGTAGCAACCATCGGTATTACGGACTTTGCTCAGGGAGAGCTGGGAGATATCGTATATGTGGATGTGGATACTGTAGATGACGATCTTGAAGGAGGTGCGGTTTTCGGAAGTGTAGAAGCGGTAAAAACAGTTTCAGACCTATTCTTGCCGGTAGCGGGGAAAGTGATTGAATTCAATGCAGAGCTGGAAGATCAGCCGGAGCTTCTGAATTCAGATCCGTATGGAAAAGGATGGATCATCAAAGTGGAATTAGCTGATGGTGCAGATCAGTCTGAATTGCTTTCTGCTGAAGAATACCAGGAAGTCATTGGATAAGATTTCAAACATATTTACTAAGATATTGCCCATTTATTGGGCATTTCTTACTTATATGCTCCTGAGGCCGGGAGAAGAGAACCATGAATACTGGTTTATGTTCAACGGCATCGACAAGGTACTGCACCTGAGCATCTTTGCAGCATTGGGCTTTTGTCTGATAGCGGCCTTTCCAAAAATCAGATTCTCATACTTCATTCAGGTCATTCTCATCTATGCTTTCCTCACCGAAATCCTCCAGGAAGAAATGGGACTCGGCAGATCCATGGAAACATTGGATGTAGTGGCAGACGCCATCGGTTGCCTGATCGGATATATGGCGTATAAAGTACTGATCAAACGTTTCTTTTAATTATCAGTATTTTTCCTTTTATTTCTATTCTCCTTTTTTGGAGCCATTTCCCGCTTTCCGCTCATACTCCTCGCGCCTGTGCTTTCCCCGGGGGCCTGCTGCGGGGTACCCGCTGCAATCGGGGCTAGGGAGAGGAGAGGGTTGGAGAGGTAGAGGGTTAAAGCGTGAGGGATGTAGCGTTAACTGGTGGTGAGTTATGGTGATCTGTAATGAGTAAGTAATAAAATATAATTGATAATTGATGAATGATGATTGAATGATAATAGGTTATGAATTATAATTATTTTCTTGGTGCTTTACCTTTATATCTGATGTCTGATGTCTTGCATCTGAAATCTTGTGTCTGATATACCTTTTAATTTTCGGATATTCCTAAATATCCATTATATGATTCTGCAACACATTCCTTTAATATAATGGTCTCAAACTATTACCCTTTATTAGTATAATTATATATAGAGCTTATATATTGATTAGATACGAATACTACTGCTGAATATTTATCAATAGTAGATATCAGCTGGCAACTCAACTTATACGGTACTCACTATGGTAGCTTAATGAGTACCTATTACTTATCATTGATCAATCATCATTCATCAATGATCATTTATCTTCCATTACCCATTACCCATTACCCATTACCCATTACCCATTACCCATTACCCATTACTCATTACCCATACCATGCATCCCTGTGGATAAGTACAGTTGTCCCCGTAAGTGCTGTTATTACAGGGCCCTACCGTGCCATTTTT
>Ga0308159_1000441_pt1 | contig 96739 bp, 90 predicted proteins | sample PhyCR1_FD_201040 | JGI IMG/M metagenome (GOLD analysis project Ga0308159, IMG submission 201040) | Phyllosphere microbial communities from UC Gill Tract Community Farm, Albany, California, United States - DLSLC.R1 | ecosystem: Host-associated > Plants > Phyllosphere > Unclassified | place: USA...
GTCATCACCTCGAACTGGGACTGGGGCCTGCGCACGGGAGAGTTCTGGCTCACGGTCGTGGCGGCGCTGCTGATCGGCATCATCAACGCCGTTCTCGGCGGCATCCTGCGCCCTCGTCGGGACGAGCGTTCACGCCACTGATGCGGTGAACGCGCTTGACCGCCATGATGGAGGGATGACCGCGAGTGCCGACGCGCCCTTCCGCGTCGTGTTCGTGTGCAGCGGCAACATCTGCCGCTCCCCCATGGCCGATGTGGTCTTCCGCCATCTCGCCGAGGCATCGGGGCTCGCTTCGCGCGTCGCGTCGTCGTCGGCCGGCACCGGCGACTGGCACGTCGGCGAACGCGCGGACCACCGCACGCTCGAAGCCCTCGAACGCCTCGGCTACGACGGGTCCGCGCATCGCGCCCGCCAGTTCCAGTACGCCGACTTCGAGCGCAACGACCTCGTGGTCGCGCTCGACCGGAGTCACGAGCGCGTCCTGCGTGGTTGGGCCCGCGACGACGACGCGGCCGACAAGATCGCGCTGCTGCAGTCGTTCGTCCCGGATGCCGAGACCCTCGACGTCCCCGACCCCTACTACGCCGGGCCCCCGATGTTCGACGAGGTCCTCGGTATGATCGAACGCGCCAGCCGCGCCCTGTTCCGGCAGCTCGAGCCCGCCATCCGCTCCGCGGGCTGACCTTTTCGCGCGATCCCCGGGAGACCCGTGTCCTCTCTGCCTCCGCAGCCCCTCAGCCCGCTCGACGGTCGGTACTTCGCCACCGTGTCCGAGATCGGCGACTACCTGTCGGAGGCGGGCCTGAACCGCGCCCGCGTCGAGGTCGAGGTCGAGTGGCTCCTCGCCCTGACCGACCGCTCGCTCTTCGGCACCTCGCCGGTGTCCGACGAGGACCGCGCGAAGCTCCGCGCGCTCTACGAGGAGTTCGGCGCCGACGAGATCGCGTGGCTGAAGGAGAAAGAGGCGGTCACCCGGCACGACGTCAAGGCCGTCGAGTACCTCGTGCGCGACCGTCTCGACACCCTGGGCCTCACCGCCCTCGCCGAGCTGACGCACTTCGCCTGCACGAGCGAGGACATCAACTCCACCGCGTACGCCCTGACCGTCCAGCGCGCGGTCGAGCGCGTCTGGCTGCCGAAGCTCCGCGCGGTCACCGCCGCCCTCGCCGAGCTCGCGGTGCAGCACCGCGACGCCGCGATGCTCTCTCGCACCCACGGCCAGCCGGCCACGCCCACCACGATGGGCAAGGAGATCGGCGTCTTCGCGTGGCGCCTGGAGCGCGTCATCCGTCAGCTGGATGCCGGGGAGTACCTCGCGAAGTTCTCCGGCGCCACCGGCACCTGGTCGGCGCACGTGGCCGCCGAGCCCGATGTCGACTGGCCGGAGCTGACCCGCTCGTTCATCGAGTCGCTCGGCCTGGGCTTCAACCCGGTCACGACGCAGATCGAGTCCCACGACTGGCAGGTCGAGCTGTACGACCGTGCACGCCACGCGGGCGGCATCCTGCACAACCTGGCGACGGACATCTGGACGTACATCTCGCTCGGCTACTTCACGCAGATCCCCGTCGCGGGCGCGACCGGCTCGTCGACGATGCCGCACAAGATCAACCCGATCCGCTTCGAGAACGCCGAGGCCAATCTCGAGATCGCCGGCGGACTGTTCTCGACCCTGGCATCCACGCTCGTCACGAGCCGCCTGCAGCGCGACCTCACCGACTCCACGACGCAGCGCAACATCGGCGTCGCCTTCGGCCACTCGCTCCTCGCACTCGACAACCTGCAGCGCGGCCTCACCGAGATCTCGCTCGCCGAGGACGTGCTCCTGGCCGACCTCGACGTGAACTGGGAGGTGCTCGCCGAGGCGATCCAGACGGTGGTGCGCGCCGAGATCGCCGCGGGTCGCTCCGAGATCACCGACCCCTACGCCCTGCTGAAGGACCTCACGCGCGGTCGCCGCGTCGGAGCCCCCGAGCTGGCCGAGTTCGTGCGCGGTCTCGACATCGGGGATGCCGCGAAGGAGCGCCTTCTCGCGCTCACGCCCGCCGCCTACGCGGGGCTGGCGTCGCGGGTGGTGGACTCGCTGTAAGGCGGGCAACCGCGCCCTGCCCGCCGAGACGTTCGATCTGCGGGCACGGCGTCGAGTCCACGGTCACCACCCGGGGAAGGGCGGGAGGTCCTCGGCGGCCGCGGCGTGCGTGCGACCGGCTCGCCGCGCCACGCGGGCGACGAGCGCGGGATCCAGCCGGAACGCCCCCAGCGGGAGCGGAACCGCGGCCGGCGACAGCACCCGCACGACGTCGCCCCCGGGCGCGAGCGAAACCGTCCACGTCTCGGCGGATCGTTCGACGCCCGCGCCCGCGGGGGCGACGACCTCGTCGAGGTGCCGGCGCACCCGGGTGCGCACCCGAGGATCCAGCGCGAGCTGCACGTGCGCCAACGGATCGAGCAGACGACGGCGATCGATGACGCTGTCCGGCGCGTAGCGACGGTCGGCACGGTGGGGCACGACACCGGGAGCGGTCAGCGCCCCGGCCGGGTCGTCGAGACGGCGGGCGATCGCGAGCTGCCACAGAGCACGGGCGATCGCGGTGCGCTGGGCGACGGCATCCTGACCGAAACCGCCCCCGACGGTCGAAGCGACCCCGTCGTCGACGACCGCGAGCGTCACCGGCGCGAGACTCCCGTGATCGAGGCGACGCAGCGTCAGGTCGAGGTCGGCATCGCCCCACAGTCGGCGCACCTCGGGCGTCGGATCGACGGATGCCGCGGGCACCAGGCCCGCCCACCAGCACCACAGCGCATCGTCGACGACGGTCGCCCTCCACGCCGCGTCGAAGGCCGCGCCCGAGTCGGTGCCCGCACCGAACCCGCCCAGGAGCGGCGGGTGCGTGAGCGGCTCGTCCGGCCGAGCATCGGCGGGACGAGCCACGGCGGCGGTGTACGGCATCCATCCCTCCGCGCTCCCCGAAGGATCGCGGCGTCGCGCGGGGACCCAGCCCCGCGGAACGTCGTCGACGTCGGAGGCGAGGGGGAAGCCGGGCGAGGATCGTTCCGCCGGATCGACCCACCCGAGGGCGCTCGTCCGCAGCACGGGAGCGCCCTCGGCGAGGAGCTCGCGGGCGGTGGCGCGGCGCAGCGCGAGCTGCCCGTGGTCGGCCGACCACCAGTGGCGGCGCACGGCGGCATCGACGAGGGCGGGGTCGATCTCGTCCGCCAGATCGACGACGACCGCGTGCGCGTCGACGCCCGGCGCGGCGGGCATCGCCACCTGCAGGTGCTGGAACGCCGAGGGGAAGGGAGCCGGATGCCGCAGACGTACCGGCCGCGCGACGAGCTCAGGCATGCGGGAGCGGGAAGAGGTTCACCTGCGACTCCGGCAGCGGTTCCTCGCGCCAGCCCAGGTCCACGGCGATCTGCTGCACGCGTGCGCCCCCGAGGAAGGGGAACGCCGCGGGGGCGTTGCCGATCGTGCCGGGGGCGATGACCCGCACCACGCTCAATCCGGCGCTCGCGACGTCGGGGGTCGTGATGTCCACGACGATGGGCTCGACGCCGCCGCGCTCGAGGGCAGCGATCATCGCCACCCGCGACCGCTCGGCGAGGCGCGGGACCGTGCCGAGCGACCGGGTCGCCGCAGGCTCGAGGAGCTCGCGCATGCGTTCGCCGGCGCGGGGGTCGAGGTAGACCTGCTGCTGCACCATGAGGTCGTCGCAGTCGTGCATGTCGGGGCGGAAGTCGTCGAGATAGCGCCGATCGGCCCGCCACGGCTTGAAGGCACGGCCGTTCAACTCGCCCTCGGTCATCACGCGCCAATGCAGCCCGTCGGCGTGCAGCAGATCGCGCGAGCCCTCCTGCAGGGTGTACGCCTCGGTCAGGGCCTTGGATGCCGCGGACGCGAAGTCGGGGCGGGCCGAGAAGCCCACGTTGACCAGGCGGTCATCGTCGTCGTGCAGGATCGCCGCGGCCACCGGCACGCCGAACTCGTTGTCGAGGTGCACGAACGAGGCTCGGGCGCCCGCCGCGACCGCTGGCGCGGGCACGCCCTCGACGCGCGGGAGGGCGTGACCGTTGAGCCACCACACCATCGTCGCGTGACGCTCGATGATCTCCTCGATGGCACTCGTCACCGCGAACTCGAGACTCGGTCCCGCCGCGATGCCGGCGAAGGCGCAGAAGTTCGTCGGCGGCGCCGCGGCCACGTCGGCCGAATACCAGTTGACGTAGACCATCGAAGCGGGCACCCAGACCTCCCGACCCGTCACCGCCGAGCGGCCGGGAACCCAGTGCACGGGAAGGTCGGCGTCGAGCCGGACGAACGGGAAGCCGGGGGCGGCGTACTGCCGGTCGCTGTACAGCACGAGACGGCGGGGGTCGAGCGCGGGCACCCCCGCCCGACGGAGCTGCGCGAAAGACCCGTGCTTCACCGGCAGGGTGTCGAGGATGTTGCCGCAGTACCTCTCGACCGACTCGCCGACGGCGGCCGCGTCCGCGGAGGCCGCGTCGTCGAAGGCCGAGCCCTGGCAGAGCACGTTGTTCGCCCACGCGGTCACCGCGCGGATGTCGGCGACGTCGGCCTGGCGCGTGACGAGCCCCGCGGGCACGCGCTCGTGGTGGCGCACGTCGCGGATGCGGGTGATCACCCCGGTGCGCTCGTCGACGAGGTCGTCGACGTCGTGCGCGCGGTGACGCGTACGACGGTGCGGTAACGGCAGGACGGGATGGGCTGCGCGGCGGAGCTCGCCGCCCTCGAGCCACAGCTCGTGCACGACGTCACCGGGAGCCTCCTCGAGCCCGTCCCGCGCGACGGCGTCGGACGCGGCGGCGGCCAGCTCCCACATCGCGTCCCACAGGACGGGGAGGTCCGCGGCATCCGGGCCCTGATCGCCGCCCACCGCCGGCGTGCGCAGAGCGCGATGAACCGTCGCATTGCGCGCGGATGCCAGACGCCGCGCCGCCGCGTCCTCGTACGACGCGCCGACGCCCGGGGTGACGAGCGGGCCCACCCACAGGCGTCCGCGCGTCAGCTCCACCGGGAGCCACGGCACGCGCAGGTCGTGGCAGATGCGGTCGAGGTCGATGAACTCCCGCTCCCGGCCGCCCTTCAGCGCGACGATCAGCAGTCGGGCGGCGGAGAATGCGGCCGTCGCCACGGTGCGCGGGGCGGCGACGGGCGCGGGCCGGACGTCGTCGTCACCGCGCAGACGCGCACGCGCGGCCGCGACCAGATCGTCGTCGCCGGCCAGCACGGCGCGCACGGCCGGGCCGGTCGCGGGGCGCGCGGCCGACCGAGCGGTCACGGGTTCTGCCGGCGATACCGCCGTGGCGAGCAGGGAGCGCAGCGCCTCCGCCGCTGTGGAGAGGTCGGTGCCGATGAGGTCGTCGCGACCTTCGTGCCAGGCCCACGCCATCACCTGCACGACGGAGGCGGGGACATCGACGATGTGGTGCCGCTCCCCCACGGTGAGCAGGCTCCGACGCTCGTCGAGCGGGCGGACCTCGACGCCCGTGCGCGCGGGACGGGCGTCGGTGACGAGAGGGGCGGGGGTCATGGGGGGCTCCTGGGGATCTGGTCGTCGATCCGGTCCCCTTCGACGGGCTCGGGGACCTCGGACGCGAGGAAGGAAAGCAATCGGGGGAGGGGACGCGCGGGCCCGACCGGAGCCGGGCCCGCGCGCGGCGCTCAGGCCCAGGAGAACGACGTGGCCACGTGGCCGTGGTGGTTCGAGTTCGGAGCGAGCACCGACTCGGCGGCGCGCTGCTCCTCGACTGCGACGATCGTGATCTGCGACATGTGTGTCACCTCCTCTCGGGGTCGGGGTGTGCGGACAGGTCTTCGGCGGTTCCCCCGACGACGGCGCGGTACCGCGGCGAGCGCGCCCGCAGGTCGTCGTGCGGGGCGCTGTCGGCGATGCGGCCGTCGTCGACGAACAGCACGCGGTCCATCGCCCGCATGAGGGTCGGTCGGTGCGTGATAGCGATGGTCGTGCGACCCGCGCGCGAGCGTGACAGCGCGGTGAGGAACTCCGCCTCGGTGGCCGTGTCGAGGCTCGCGGTGGGCTCGTCGAGGACGAGCACCGAGGGGTCGCGCAGCAGCGCGCGGGCCAGGCCCAGCCGCTGCCGCTCGCCGCCCGACCACGTGGCGCCCCGCTCGGCGAGCAGGGTGTCGAGGCCCTCGGGGAGCCGGCGCACGTGATCGGCGAGGCGCGCGCGTTCGAGCGCGTCCCACGCGTCGTCGTCGGTGGCATCCGGAGCCAGGAGGTTCTCGCGCACGGTCGCGCGGAAGACGTGCGGCTGCTGCGGGACGAGCACGACCCGCCGCCGCGTGTCGGCCCCCGCCTCGGCGGCGGTGTCGATGCCGTCGACGTGGAGCGACCCCTCGCTCGCGAGCAGCCGCGTCAGCACCAGGGCGAGCGTGGTCTTGCCCGCACCGCTCGCTCCGACGACGGCGACGTGCTCGCCCGGGGCGATGCGCAGGTCGATGTCGGCGAGGGCGGTGACGTCCGTGCCGGGGTACGCGGCTCTCAGCGCCCGCCCCTCCACGGATCCCGGATGCCGTTCCGCCTGGCCGGGCGGAACGGCGAGCGCTCGCGGGGCGGGGTCGGCCGGGCGCACCCCGGGCGCGCGCAGCACGGTGTCGACGCGTCGGGCGGCCTCCGCCGTCTCGCCCACACGAGCGAGTGCGCCCGCGGCGATGGCGGCAGGGCCGAGCGCCGCGCTCGCGAGCACCACGAGGGTCGGTGCCGTCGCGGCATCCCCTCCCCCGGTCACGCCCGCGCCCACCAGCAGGAGGGTCGTGAGCAGGACGGCGACGGTCAGCGCGTCGGTGCACGCCTGCTCCGCGCCCGCCCGCATGGTGAGCCCGCGGCGGGCCCGCTGGACGGCACCCGTCTCGTCGGCCACCGCGCGCGCCTCGGCGTCGACGCGTCCGAGGAGCACGACGTCTCGGGCCGCCGCACGAGCCGCCAGGACGCGAGCGGACACGCGCGCGAGGGCGGCGCGCAGCACCTCGCCCTGACGGCCGGCACGGCGCACGAACAGCAGCGGGATCGTCACGAGCGCGGCCTGCGCGACCACCAGCAGGAGCCAGACCGGGCCGAAGAGCACCGCGGCGGTCACGTCGATCACTGCGCACGCGAGCACTCCCGCCGTGACCTGTGCGACCGTGTGCGCGGCGAACCACTCGAGCGACTCCACGTCTCCCATCGCCGCGGACACCGTGTCGCCGGTGCGACGACGCGCCAGGCCGACCGGCGCGAGTCTCGCGATCGTGCGGTGCACGTCCAGACGCAACGCGTCGATGACGCGGTAGGCCAGCACGTGCGCGAACCACTGCTCCGCCCACGCCGCGAGACCGGCGACCACGACGCTCCCGACGACCGCGACCACGAGAGCGGTCGCCACGGCCCGCGCCGGGTCGCCGCCGGTCACCAGCGCCGCAGCCGTCGTCACCGAGAGCACCGACACCCCGACCGAGGCGAGCATGCCGACCGTGACCACCGCCACGACGCCGCCGAAGAGGGCACGCCGGCGCCGGAGGTACGGCACGAGCAGACCGAGCGGACGCAACGCCGTCACGCGCGGGCCTCCTGCATCCGGGACGCCGGGTCACCGGCATCCGTCTCGTCGACTCCGTCCGGGGGACCGTCGCCCGGCCGCCGCTCGGCCGCGAGCAGGCGGGCGTACGCGCCTCCGTGCGCACGGAGAGCACGGGGATCACCGCTTTCGACCACGCGACCGCCGTCGACGACGATGACCCGGTCGGCCGCCTCGGCGACGGCGAGACGGTGGGTCACCGCGACGATCGCGTCTCGCGGATGCGCGGCGCGCAGGGCGGCGACGAGCCGCGCCTCCGACGCGGGGTCGAGGGCGGAGGTGGCCTCGTCGAGCACCAGCACGCGTCGCTGCTGCGCGTCGCCGCGGGCGATCGCGACGCGCTGACGTTGCCCGCCCGAGAGAACGCCCCCGCCGTCGCCGAGGGCCGTGTCGAGCGAGAGCGCGGTCTCGCCCGTGTCGATGCCCGCCCGGGCGGCGACGGCGGCGACGTCGACGTCGCGCTCCCCGGCGCCGAGGAGGATCTCCGCGCGGACGTCGTCGGTGAACAGCGCCGGGTCCTGGGCGACGAGGGCGACGCGGACGCGCAGCTCCTCGACGGATTCGACGCGGTGTCCCCCGAACGCGAGGGTCCCCGCCGCCGCGGGCAGCACCCCGGCGAGCACCGCCGCGATCGACGACTTGCCCGCCCCGGTGGGACCCACGATCGCGGTCAGGCCCTCGTCGATGCGGAAGGTCGCCTCGGACACGGCATCCGTCTTCGCCCCCGGATGCCGTGCCCGCAGGCCCTCGACGACGAGAGGCAGTGCCACCGCGGCCCGATCGACCGCGGGTGCGTCCCGTCGCCGGCGGTCAGACGCCACGAGATCGAGCACCGGCGGGCCCGAGAACGTGCCGAGGTAGCCCGCGTGCCACGCCGCCGAGAGCTCGCGCAGCGGCCGGACGAGCTCGATCGACAGCAGCACCGCCGCGAAGACGGCGAAGCCCCCGAGCTCGCCGCCGCGCACCGCGACGAGCACGAGCACGAGCGCGGGCACCGCGAGCAGAGCGAACTGCGACAGCCCCGACTCGATGAGCGAGACGCTGAGCTGGCGCAGCGTGCGCCGCAGCAGCGTGTCGGATGCCGCCGCGAGCTCGCGCTCGCGTCGCTGCTCCTGCCCGAAGGCGACGAGCGTCGTCATGCCGTGCATCGAGTCCACGAACTCGGCGTGCAGCTGCTGATAGGCCTCCCAGTGATCGCTGCCGCGCTTCGCGAGGACGCGGTCCCACAGGCGCGGGGCCAACGGCAGCACCGCGGCGGCCAGTACGGCGACGACGCCGATGAGCGGATCGACCAGCACGAGGGCGGTGCCGACGCCGACGAACACGATTCCCGTGACGGCGAGTTGCGGCACGTAGGACGACAGGTAGGCGTCGAGGTTCTCCACCCCGTCGACGACGGTCGCCTGGTCGCCGCCGCTGCGGCCGTCGCCCGGCCGCGTAGCCGACCGCTCGATCAGCGCCGCGAGAGCGCGAGAACGCAGGTCGCGTTTCACGGCATCCATCGCCCGGTGCGCCACGGCGGCCCGGAGCAGGGAGAGCGCCGGCCGCACGAGGAGCACGGCGCCGAGCGCCACCACCGCCGGGAGGAGCGCGGGGTCGACGAGCGAGGATCCGGCGAGCAACGCGGCGAAGAGCTGCGACAGCAGCACGGCTTGTGCGGCCCACGTGAGCGAGATCGCGAGACCGACGGTCACGAGCGCGGCGAGGGATGCGCGGTGGCCGCGCCACAGACGAAGGAGGCGGAGATGCACCATGTCAACGCGCCTTATTGAGAATGGTTATCATTACGGCATGACCGTAGAAGCTCCCGCGGGCGACGTCAAGTCGGCGCCCCGCGCGCCCCGCCGTCGCGCGCGGGCGACGCTCGCGATCGTCCTGCTCGGAGCCGCCGTGCCGCTCGTGCTCGTCGCGGGCATCGGCGTCGGTCAGGTCGTGCTGTCGCCCGCCGACGTCGTCGACGCCCTGGCCCGCGGTGCGACCGGCCACCCCGCGGGAACGGATGCCGCTCGACTCGCCGACACCGTCGTCTGGCAGCTGCGCGCGCCTCGAGCCCTGCTGGGGTTCTGCGTCGGGGCGATCCTCGCGCTGAGCGGCGCCGCCCTGCAGGCCGTCGTGCGCAACGATCTCGCCGACCCCTACCTGCTCGGCATCACCTCGGGCGCATCGCTCGGGGCGGCGGCCGCGATCGCCCTCGGAGTCGGTGCCGTGGCCGGCGCCCTCCCCACCTCGGGGGCCGCGTTCCTCGGCGCCCTGCTCGCCCTCGCCATCGTGCTCGCGCTCGTCGGACCCCGCCGCCGGCTCGGGTCGGGGCGGCTCGTGCTCGCCGGTCTCGCCGTCGGTTACGCCCTGTCGGCCGTGACCAACCTCGTCGTCGTGCTGTCGGACAACCGCGACGCCATCCGGGCGATCACGTTCTGGATGCTCGGCTCGCTCGGCCAGGCGTCGTGGGGAGATCTGCCCGTCGTCGCGCTGGCGCTCGTCGCGAGTCTGGGCGTGCTCGTGGTGTGGGGACGCCGCCTGGACGCCATCGGACTCGGTGACGACGTCGCCCGCAGCCTCGGCAGCGATCCCGACCGCCTGCGTCGCGACGTCGCGATCGTGACCGCCGTCGCGATCGCCGCCGCCGTCGCGGTGAGCGGGTCGATCGGTTTCGTCGGTCTCGTCGTGCCGCACCTGGCCCGTGGTCTCGTCGGGGCCACGCATCGCCTGCTGGTTCCGACGAGCGCCCTGCTCGGCGGCATCCTGCTCGTCGCCGCCGACACCCTCGCGCGCACCGTGCTCGCGCCGCGCGAGATCCCGCTCGGGATCCTCACCGCCCTTCTCGGCACTCCGCTGCTGCTCCTCCTCATCGCGCGCCGCACCCGTGACGCGTGACCCCACCCGAAAGGAAACCGATGCCCTCGCTCTCCCGTCCGACCCTCGCGACCGCGACCCTCGTGACCGCCGCCCTCGCCCTGGCGGGGTGCGCCGCCCCCGCCACCACGGCTCCGCAGGCCGGCGGGGGCGCGGCCTACCCCGTCACCGTCACCGACTGCGGAGACGACGTGCAGATCACCCACCGCCCGGAGCGCGTGCTCACGGTGGGCACGGCCGCGGTGGAACTGCTCGACGCGGCGGGGGCGAGCTCGGCCATCACCGCGCGCACCGCGGAGTTCGGCGCAGCCCTGCCCGACACGCTCACGAATCCGCCGTCCGACGACCTGATCCTCGACCCCGCCGATCCGACCACGGAGTCGATCGTGGGTGCCACGCCCGACCTCGTGTTCGGCTACGGCCTCTTCACTGCCGACCCGGCGCAGGTGAAGGCCGCCGGCATCCCGGTGCTCACCGTGCAGGGCGAGTGCGGGCACGACGCCAGCACGGCCACCGAGGCGGTGGACCTCGGCACGATCACCACGGACGTGCGCCGCCTGGGCACTGTGTTCGGCACATCTGCCACGGCCGATGCGGCCGCCGATGACCTCGACGCGAGGGTCGCCGCGGCGTCGCGCGCCGCGACGGGCGAGTCCGTCGCGTGGGTGTACCACTTCTCCTCCGAGGACCCCCTCTCGGCCTACGGCGGGGCCGGGATGCCGGCCGCGGTGCTGACCGGCGCCGGCCTGCGCAACGTCTACGCCGATCAGAGTGACGCGTACCTCACCGTCTCGGCCGAGAGCCTTCTCACCGCTCAGCCGACGTGGATCGTGCTCACCTACGGCCTATACGGCGAGACGGAGCAGCAGGCGCGGGAGAAGCTCCTCGCGGAGCCGGGGATCTCCGACCTGGATGCCGTGAAGGCCGGCCGGATCGTCATGGTCGGCGCCGACACGTCGAGTCCGTCGCCGGCCGCGGTGTCGGGGCTGGAGCAGATCGTCGCGGCGACCGATGGGTGAGCCACGCGCGACGGGCCGGGGCGGGGCGGGGCGCAACCGTCCCGCCCCGGCAGTCGGAGCGCAGCCCGCCCCGCTTCTCGCCGCGACGGATGTGGCCGTGGCGCACGGGCGGCGCCGGGTCATCGAGGCCGTCTCCCTCGCCGTCGCCCCCGCCGAGCGCGTGGCCGTCGTCGGCCCGAACGGCGCGGGCAAGACGTCGCTGCTCCGCGCGCTCGCGGGACTCGTCCGACCGGCCCAGGGCCAGGTGCGACTGAACGGCCTCGACCTGTCCCGCCTGTCCGACCGCGACCGCGCCCGCCACATCGCCTTCGTGGCGCAGGACGAGCACACCGACCTGCCGTACCGGGCCCGCGACGTGCTGCTGCTCGGACGCGCCGCGGGCCGCGGCGACTGGCACCGTTACGACGAGGGCGATCACGCCGTCGTCGACGAGGTGGCGACGCGGTGGGAGCTCGGTCCTCTGCTCGACCGCACGCTCGACGCCCTCTCCGGCGGGGAGCGTCGGCGGGTGCTCCTTGCCCGCGCGTTCGCTCAGCGAGCCGACCTGCTGCTGTTGGACGAGCCGACGAACCACCTCGATCTCCGGCACCAGCACGCGCTGCTGGCCCACCTCCGCGACACCCGCACGACGGCGGTGCTGACGCTGCACGACCTCGACCTCGCCGCGGCGTACTGCACGCGCGTGGTCGTCCTCGATCGTGGCCGGGTCCTCGCCGATGCGCCCCCTCACGAGGCTCTGACCGCGGACCGGGTGACGCGCGTGTACGGAGTTCCGGCCGCAGCCGTGCACGTGGGCGGACGTTCGCGCATCCTGATCGGCTGAACCCGCACCCCGAGTCAGTCGACGAGCGCCCGCTCCCGCTCCTGCTCGGCGAGCGTGCGCTGCACGGCGGCAGCCACCCGATCGTCCTCGGCCTGCTGCCGACGGCGACGGCGATCGCGCAGCAGGCGGGGGCCGAACACAGCGGCGGCGACGACCAGCGCGATGAGGAGCAGGAGCGGCCACGGCACCGCCCAGCCGAATGTCGACGCGGTGACGGGGTCGAGTGTCGCGGTCGAACCGGCCGCGTCGGTGACGACGGGGGTCGCCGACACCGAGGCGATGAGCACCCCGAGCGCCGCGACGGCCGGCACCGACACGTCGCGCTCCCAGGATTCGCCCGGCAGCAGCACCGGCGCGGCATCGACGGGGGCGGTGTCGGCCCGGGCGACGCCGAAGGGCCCGCTGACGGCATCCGTCTCCTCCGCCGTCAGCGAGACGTTGCCGGCGTTGTGCAGGCGATAGTGCACGGTGGCGTCGCCGAAGAGGAACGGCACGGCGCCACCGTCCCAGTCGACCCGCAGATCGTCGACCGCGAGAGCCGGGGCGAGATCGCCGCCCACGCGGATACCGGCACGGATGCCGAGACGCCGGTCGACGTTGACGTTCGCCGTCTGATCGGCCACGGTGAGCGAGGTCACGACCCCGCCGGCGTAATCGCCGGGGGTGGCATCGGCGGGGACGTCGATCGTGAACGGCACCTCGACGGTCTGCCCGGCGGGCACCGACACGTGGCGCTGCGGAACGACGATCCACTTGCCCACGCCCACCGGCTCCTCGGCGGCGAGACGCAGATCGACGGCTCCCGTCGAGGTGGTGTAGCCGTCGGCGGCGTAGACGTCGAGCTCGACCGCCTCGGTGCCGCGGTTGGCGACGACGAGACCGTCGTCGAGGTGGGCACCGGGATTCAACGCGTAGGAGAAGTTCGTGCGGTCGGCACCGAGCTCGTTCGACGCGGTGCGCACGGTCCAGGTGACGTCGTCGGTCGCGGCAGAGGCCGCGGGGACGCCGCCGAGAAGAACGCCCGCGACCACGAGCGGAGCGAGGGCCGTGGCGAGCAGAGGGGGGAAACGGTTCATGAGGATCCTTCGGGAGGGGCCGGCAGGGAGCGGACTCCCCGCCGGCCCGGTTCGCTGGTCAGCCGGCCAGCGCGGTGAGGGTCAGGGTCGCGCGGTAGCTCCCCTTGTCGATCGAGTTGGGGATCTTCAGGTCGAGGTCGGCGCCGACGACTCCGGCGCCACGGTCGTGACCCATCGCCGCGGAGCTGAGCACCCGCGAGGTGGACAGACCGTCGCCACCGTCGTATCCGGAGCCCACGGGCGCACCCGCGACGGCGCCGGCACCCGCGGTGACGACCTTCGGCGTCCACCCGAGGTACTTACCGTCGAAGGTCTTGGACCCGTCGGTGAAGTTCCCCACCGACGCCGAGACCGACCAGGCGGCCTTGCTGCGACGGGTGTCGGTCACCGCGATCGGGTTGATCTGACCGGTGGCCTCGAAGTACTGGAGGTTCTTCTCCTCGGCGGTGCCGAGGTCGACGAGACCGTTGTGGCCGTTGATCGTCCAGCCGAACTCGCCCGGCGCACCCGAGGGCACGTCGACCTGGATGTCCTGGCCGTCACCGTGGTTGGGGTGGATGGTCACCTCGTCCTGGATCGACCCGACGGCCGCCGCCGGCTGCGTGCCGTTCTGGGGGCCGCACCACAGCACGCGGTTCAGCTCGACGGCCGCGTTCGGGGCGGAGCAGTCGCCGGAGCGGATGTTCTGCACGACGAGCTGGTCCTTCTGCACCTGGACCTTGACGTACGTGCGCACGTGCTCCTGGTTCTCGACCGAGTTGTACCAGTAGTTCGCCGGGTTCAGCGGGTCGGCGCCGTTGCCCGCGCCGCTCGTGCCGCTGTTGTCCGGCGCGGTGATGTCGTAGTACTTGGATCCGGATGCCGAGTTGGCGGTGACGTACACGACTCCGCCGGGGCCCTCGAAGACCTCGTCCTGGCCCGGCTTCTCGTCGGCGTTCGCCTTCGCCCCGTTCTTGATCTCGTACGACCGCGAGTAGCTGTGGTCGTGACCTTGGAGGACGAGGTCGACGCCGAGCTTCGAGAACGCGGTCGGGAAGTCGACACGGCGGACCTTGTTGTCGGCGTCCTTCGCGTGATCCGCCGGCGAGTAGATCGCGTGGTGGTAGACGAGAACCGTGTACTTCGCCTCGGCGCCGTGCTTGTTCACGACGTCGGTGACGTAGGCCACGTGAGCGTCGTCGCCGCCGCCGCCCTGCGAGGTGGCGTAGCTGTTGCTGTTGAGGTCGATGAACAGCGTGTCCTTGTAGATGAACCAGTAGTCACCGCCGGACTCGGTCCCGGTGCTCGAGGCGCCCTTGCGGTAGTACGCACCCGAGCGGTCGGTGTTCGGGGTGTACAGGTGCTGCTCGTAGGCCTTGCCACCCACGTCGTGGTTGCCGATCGTGGCGACCCAGGGGTACTGGCGCAGCTCGTCGGGAGCGAGGAAGGCGTTCCACTGGTCTTCCTTGTTGGCGGAGTCGACCTGGTCGCCGCCCGAGACGAGCAGCTCGGCGTTCGGGTTGGCGCTGAGGGCGACCTTCGTGGTGTCCTGCCACCCCGCCTGGTCTTTCGCGACGTCACCGGACGAACCGATCTGCGGGTCCCCGAAGAAGAGGAAGTCGTAGTCGCCCTCGAACGACTGCGTCTTGAACGCGTAGGTCGGCGACCAGTTGCCGTCGGATCCCACGCGGTACGAGTACCCGGTGCTCTCCGCGAGGCCCGTGATCGTGGCGTGCCGGTTGTACCCGCCGCTCGTGGCGATGTTGGCGGTCCCGGATGCCGAGAACGTCGTGGCCGACGCGGGGAACTCGCCGTTCACGAGCGTCGAGGTCGGGGCGACCTGCACCGACTGCGCGGTGTCGGCCGAGGAGTACCAGGTGACGACGCGCTGTGCTTCGTCGGCTCCGACGCCGAGGATGACGCCGGAGAGGGTCGCCGGGGAGTCGGCCTGCGCGGCCGATGCCACCGCCGTGCCCGAGAGCACGAGCGAGACGCCGACGACGGCCGTTGCGATCCACGTGGCGCGGGGACGCGTGCGCGTCCCGTGCGACGTCGATGCGAAAGGGAGCATGACTGTCCGTTTCTCTAGGTGAGGGGCCCGCGATCGGCGAGCTCCCCCACGCTCCGCTCGCCCGGTGACCAGCGGATGAATGGTTGACTCAGTGCACCTATCGAGTCCGTCAACGCTCGTCACTCGATGCCGAGGATGCGCTGCACGAACCACACGAGCCCGGCCACCGTGACGACGATCGCGAGCAGACCGCTCGCCCACATCCCGATCCGGGGTGACCGACGTCGCAGCAGCACGAGCAACGGGAAGGCCACGACGATGATGCCGATCTGCACCGCCTCGATGCCGACGTTGAACACCAGCAGCGACCAGAGCAGCGTCCACGACCACGGCTCGTCGATACCCAGCGCCGAGGCGAAGCCCAGCCCGTGTACGAGGCCGAAGAGGAAGACGACGCCTACCCGCAGCCATCCCGCTCGATCGAGGCGGAGGAACCCGTGGGCGTGCGACAGGTCTTGATCGACCTTGCCGCCGCGCCACAGCCGCCACAGGTACCAGGCGCCGACCACGGCGATCGAGAGCGCGATCGTGGGTTCGACGAGCTCGGGCGGAGCGGCGACGACCCCCGTCGCCGCGAGGATGAACGTCACCGAGTGGGCCAGGGTGAAGGTCGTGGCGGCGATCACGACCTCGCGCAGCCGCCGCGAGCCGACGATCAGGGCGAGGAGGAACAGGATGTGGTCGATCCCGGTCAGCAGGTGCTCGGCGCCGAGCCGGAAGAACTCCCAGAAGCGCTCGAGCGGTGACTGAGCCGTCGTGAACGACGGGTGCTCGGCATCCAGGACCGTGCTCCCCTCGTGCAGGTCGAGGGCGTAGGTGAGGATCGTCTTGGTGTCGGTGACGAAGCCCTCGCTGTCCGGGAAGAGCGTGGAGACGACCTCGTGCCCGTTCTCGGACGGCGGGCAGGCGTCGTTCAGCTCGAGCACGGCATAGGGCACGCCGTCCTGCGTCGTCATCGCGATGTCGTCCGCGAGCGTGGGGACGCACGCCTGTCCTCCGGCGTCGATGCGGAAGCGCTCGGTCACGTACGACGACACGGCGGGGCGGTGCGCCTGGAGGACGGCGATCTGCTGATCGCTGTCCCCGGCGGTGAAGGCATCCATCCCGGCGCGGTACAGCGGGTCGTCCTTCGCCGCGTCCGCCGCGGAGACGACGAAGAGGTCGTACTCGACCTGCAGCTTCGTGTGCACGACACCCGGACCGCCGCTGGACAGGTCGGCGTAGACAACCGACAGGATGCCGTGCGCCGACGCCGGCGTCGCCGAGGCGAGCAGCGCGATCAGGCCGATGGAGAAGAGAGAGACGCGCATCGCGCGCCGGACCGCTGAAGACATGAAGACCTTTCCGCGACGAGGGTGCTCCGCGGTGCTGAACGGCGGGACGCGGCGGGGAGAACGGAAACGAAACGTGTGCCCGCCGTTCTCCCGCGCGCCACCCGCATCGCGCACGGCGCCCGCACAGTGAGACGGTGAGGCGGATGACGACCACGGTGGCGACGATCGTCGCCCTGACCCTCCTGACCGGCTGTTCCACGGCCCCGGGATGGAGCGAGATGCGGGCCGATCCTTCGCCCGTCGGGTCGCCCGGCGCGGGGTTCTTCCCCGCCACGCCTCCCCCTCCGGAGTCGACTCACACGCCGCCTCCGGGATCGTGGGACGGGGTGGGTGCTCCCGAGGGCTACCGGGTGGTGCTGCTGACCGTCGGAGACGACGCCCCGACGGCCGTGCTCGTTCGGGCGGTGCAGGAGTGGGCGACCGAGACCCGGGCTGATCTGGAGGTCGTGCATGCGGACGACGACATGATCGACGGAATCGTCGCCGCGATGCAGATGAACCCCGACCTCATCATCAGCGCGGGCGACGCCCTCGTCGACCCCCTGGCCACGGTGACCGCGAGTCACCTCGATCGGCAATTCCTCATCGTCGGTGCCGAGCTGGCGGAACCGACCGAGAACGTCACGGCGGTCGATTGGACCGGAGCGGCGTACCGCGGCGAAGGCCTCGGCACGGCATCCGCCTACGACCCGGCCTCGTTCACCCCCGACCGCGCGGCCGCCGCCGTCCGCGCGGGCGTCGCCTCGGTGCTGACCGGGCAGCGGGGCATCGTCCTCTTGATGGAGTGACGGGGGAGGCGGCGCACCCATTCGCGTCGTCGGATGTCGCCCGCCGCACCGCGAGTATGGACATCATGCATACGGAGGCTCTGTTGCGCCACCGTGCTCACGAGCCAAGCCCCCGAAAGCGCACGAGACCTTCCCACCTACCCACATCGGAAGCCCTCCCGATACGGCAGGTTGAAGAAGAGCCAGGAACCGACCTTCGAGATACACCTCCGGCCATCCTCTTCCCAAGCGATCGACCACAAGGTCTTGAAGGACTGACGCAATACCGACGGCCAGCCGATCCGGGGAGTCGGCCGATAGATACGTCTCGGATCCGACCGCTCGGAGCGTGTATCCGTGCTCGGGGAAGCCCTCAGGCCGACTGCCGGCTCCGGGAGATCCCCACGTGAGGCCGAGCCCGTCGGACGACCAGAGCGAAAACCGCGCGACGTCCGGGTCGACCTCGGAGAGATCCTGCTCAAGGGCTGCCAGGTGAGACGCGAGAGAACCTGACATGACGAATCCTCACGGTGGGACGGCGCACTCAATGTGTGAACCTGATCTGCTTTTCACCTCGAGCGAGAACTCCGGATTTCCGCGCGTTCTTACCCTCACAGGTGCAGGCTCTATCGGCGTCAGGAGCCTGGCCGGTCAATCCAGACGGCTCAAGAAGGAAATCGCCGATTACACCTGCCGGAGACCGCAATTCACCCGACGCCGAACATCGACGCTCGGAACCGAGCCACTGGGGACGTCGCCGCGTCTCCGCGTCGCCGCGAGGGAGTCGCTTGAGAGAATGGATGCCATGCGCGCGATGATCATGGACGCCCTGGCCGCCCCCCTCGAGGTGCGCGAGGTCGAGGCCCCGGCCGCCCCGGACGGCGGGGTCGTGGTCGAGGTGTACGCGACGGGACTCTGCAAGAGCGACTGGCACGCGTGGGTCGGGCACGATGACGTCGCGCTCCCCCATGTGCCGGGCCACGAGCTGGCGGGCGTCATCGTCGAGGTGGGCGCCGGCGTGCAGCGCTGGAACGTCGGCGATCGTGTCACGGTGCCGTTCGTGATGGGCTGCGGGGCGTGCGAGTGGTGCCTGGGCGGCAACGCGCAGGTGTGCCCGGACCAGCAGCAGCCCGGGTTCACGCAGTGGGGATCGTTCGCCGAGCGCGTCGTCCTCCGCGCGGCCGACACGAACGTCGTCCGCATTCCCGACGGCGTCTCGTTCGAGGCGGCCGCGGCCCTCGGATGCCGCTTCGCCACCGCCTATCGCGCCCTCACCGGCCGCGCGCGCGTTCAGGCCGGCGAATGGGTCACCGTCGTCGGCGCCGGCGGCGTCGGCCTCAGCGCCGTCATGATCGGGGTGGCTCTCGGGGCGCGGGTGATCGTTGTCGATCGCACCCCGGCCGCCCTCGACGCCGCTCGTCGCCTGGGCGCGGAGCACGCCCTCCTCGCCGACGGGTCCGACATCCCCGCCGCCGTGCACGAGCTCACCGGAGGGGGCAGCCAGGTGTCCGTCGACGCGGTCGGGAGTGCGCAGACCTCGCGCGACGCCGTCCTGAGCCTGCGCCGACGGGGACGTCACGTGCAGATCGGGCTGCTGCCCACCGCCGACGGGATGACGGCCATGCCCATGGCGCGCGTGATCGCGTGGGAGCTCGACCTTCTCGGCAGCCACGGCATGGCCGCGGTCGACTACCCCGAGATGCTCTCTCTCATCGAGAGCGGAGCCCTGCGCCCGCACGACCTCGTCGAGCGCGTGATCGGGCTGGGCGAGGCGGCGACCCTGCTTCCCGCGATGGACACGGCCTCGCCGGCGGGCATGACGATGATCGACCCGCGGCGCGCCTGACGCGCGGGGCTCAGGCGCGGGGCTTCTCGGGGCCGTCGTCGGCGCGCGGAGCCTCGGGGGTGCCCGCGGCTTCAGGGGCGGCGGCATCCGGAGCGTCGTGGGGCAGGAGCAACGGTCGGTCGACGGTCGTGGTGACCTTCGCGGGATCGACGACGAGCAGGAGGAGCGCGACGGTGATGAGCACGACGATGAACGTCACCCCGGCCGCGACGAGTCCGACGACCAGGGCGCGCTGGATCTCATCGGCGGGGCGCGTCTGGAAGAAGCCCATCGACATCAGCGTGGTGAAGCCGGCGAACAGGGCAGCGCCGAAAGCGAGCCCCAGAAGCTGAATCGGCTTCATGAGGTCGCGGCGGGTCGGCTTTTCGGCGGGCTTGTCGGTCACGACACGGCCTCCTCGGTGGGTGCGGCCGGAATCGGCTCGGGGCGGCGGGGCGAGAACCCCGCGATCGCCAGGAAGACCGCGACGACCGCCGCGTAGCCCCCGAAGAGGCCCACGGCGATGACGATCCCGGTCAGGGTGAACGAGCCCGCGCCCTCGATGGCGTAGCCGAGCGAGTACTGCGGGCTGGTGATCAGAAGGACGACGGCGAGGACGAGCGTCAGGATGCCGATCAGCAGGCCGTCGCGCGGGGCGGTGGCCGTGCGACCGGCTCGGCGGTCGCGCACCGCGGCGATGACCTCGATCAGGCCGCTGACGACGGCCCACGAGATGACGATGCCGAAGAAGAAGCCGGTCTCGCGCCACGACGGCACGCTCGCCGCCATGCCCGCCACCGCCGAGACGACCGCGAGCAGGATGACCGTCGCGCGCTGCCCGCGGGGGAAGACGAGCCAGGCCGAGAGCGCGAAGACGAGCGCGGTGGCGAGGGCGAAGCCGCTGAAGACAGCGAGGCCGACGGGCGCGGAGTGATCCGACGAGAACGTGACCATCGCTGCGGCGATGGCGGCGAAAAGGGCGCGCGCGAGCTGCAGGTGACGCACGTCGAAGGCGCGCGCAGAAGAGGAAGTGGCCACGGAAGATCCCGGAAGAACGGTGTCGATGACATCCAGTCTATTCCTCGGGGAGCCGCCGACCTCCGGGGAGCCTGGGTGCCGTCGACCTCATCGACAATCCCCAGCCGAGGTGGCTTTTCCTAGGCGCAGACGACACCCAAAAGCAAGTCTTCCGCTCGCCACAGACCCGGGAGCTATTCTTTCTGACGCCATGAGCGGTTGGTGGGTGGCCGCACGTCGTCTATGGGGGGTTTCGGATGACCAATGTCGATCTCGAGGTGTATGGGGCACCCGATCTGACGTACGACTTCGCGGCGGCGGATGCCGTCGTGTCCGCCGCGAATGCGGCCGCGAACTCCATCGAGGATCAGACAGCCTCACGGATCTCGTACGCCGCGACGGCGCGGACGGACTTCTCGGGGTACTTTTCGGAGCTGTTCAACGCGAACGCCGACATCGCCGCGGGCGATGCCCGTGAGTTGGTCTACCGGCTGCGCGACATCGCGTCGTTCATGGGGCGCTTGAGCGACGCGGCACGCGAGGAGAACGCTCGCCGACAGCGGGCGCGGGAGTGGCGTGACCGTGTCGAGGCACGTCGGTCGAACTGGCTGGATGCCACCTGGGACGACATCTTCGGCGAGGAGCCGCCGCCCACCGCGGGCGAGATCAGCCCGCCCGTGTTCCAGTCCACGGCTCTGACGCCCTCAGTGCGGCAGACGCCGGCTCCGGGCAGTGGCGGCGGCGGCGGGGGCACGTCCTCGGCGCGACCCGAGAACCTCCGCACCTTCGCCACCGGCAACGCGGAACTGGACGCGGGGCTGTCGGCGCACCCGGGTCGACTCTCGGAGTGGACCAGCGACTTCATGTCGACCTGCGACTTCGGCGGGATCGATGTCAGTCCGGTGGTGACGGGCTTTCGGGCGTGGCTGGATGCGAATGCGAATGATTCGGCGTGGGCGAACACGATCGCGCAGGCGTTCGAGGATGCCGGGACGAACGGGGGGATCGGGACGGTGTCGGATGCCGCGTTGGCGGCGTCGCTGGCGGCGGCGGGGGTGTCCGCGACCCGGCAGGATCTGGTGATCGATCCTCCGACCGCGTGGGGTGGGGCACCGACGACGGGGTTCGTGAACGACCCGGTCAACTCCGCCACCGGGAACTTCCTCGAGCCGGAGAACGACCTGCCGTTCCCCGCGGCGACGGGCCTGCTGTCGCTGACGCGCATGTACAACTCGCTGGACGACGGGGCGGGGGTGTTCGGTCTCGGGTGGTCGTCGATCCTCGACGTCACCCTGCTGCTGTCGGACGACGATGCCCGGTTCGTGATGGCGGACGGGCGGCAGGTCGTCTTCGGGGCCGACGGGCGCGAGTGGGCGCGAGCGGCGGGGGAGAACTACTGGTTGAACCGTGCCTCGGCTGCGGACTTCGCCGGGCGCGGCCTCACCGCACTGGACGGGTTGCTGGTGACGGACAACACCGGGGCCTGGTGGGCGTTCACCACCGGCGGCGACTGGCTCGGCGCCGGCGCCGGGGCGGGGAATGTCGTGACCGTTCTCCGTGACGCATCCGGAGCCGTTGCAGCGCTGGAGCACTCCCGCGACCGCCGGGTGGATGTCGACTACGCGGACGGGCGCGTGGCATCCGTCACGTCCTCCGACGGTCGCCGGGTCGAGTACCTCTACGACGATGAGCGGCGTCTCACCGCCGTCACCGGGCCGGGCGGCACCCGGACGTACCGGTGGAACGAGGACGACCTCATCGACCAGGTGGTCTCGGCTGCCGGGGTCATCGAGTGCACGAACGTGTACGACGCGCAGCGGCGCGTGCGGGAGCAGACCACGGAGTTCGGGCGTCACACCCGCTTCACCTACCTCTCCGGCCGCGTCACCGAGGTCGCCGACAGTGACGGGGCGAACGCGAACACATGGATCGCCGACCGCAAGGGCCGCCTCGTCGGGATCATCGACACCGACGGCAACCGCCAGTCGATGGCGTACGACACCACCGGCAACCTCGTCTCCGTCACCGACCGCGAAGGACGTGTCACCGTCCACGCGTACGACCAGCGCGGCCGCAGAACCCGTACCGTCACCCCCGACGGCGCCGACATCACCTACGGCTACGACGACCACGACCGCGTCACCACCGTCGTCACCGCCGACGGCGGTGTCGTCACCTACGACTACCCCAACGACCTCGAGCGGAACCCGTCGCGGGTCACCGACCCCGGTGGGGGTGTCACCGAACTCGACTGGGCCGCCGGTCTCCTCCGCCGCGTCGAAGACCCCGAAGGTGTTGTCGTCCGCTTCGACTACGACGCGCACGGCGAATTGGTCGCGACGCGGAACGCGGATGGAGCGGTCGCGCGTCTGGTGCGCGACGCGACCGGCTGGGTCACCCAGGCCATCACCCCGCTGGGGGCTGCCACCCGGTACGTGTACGACGGCACCGGCGCCCTGGCATCCCGCGCAGATCCCGACGGTGCGGTCTGGCGCTACGAACACGGCCCCGGCGGACAGATCACCGCGATCATCGACCCGCTCGGCGCCCGCACCGAGCTGGAGTACGGTTCCCACGGTCGCCTCACCCGCACCACCGACCCCCTCGGTCGGGCCATCGACCGGTCGTTCGACGAGTTCGGCAACGTCACCGGGGTGACCCTCCCGGATGGTGCCGCGTGGGGTTTCACCCACGACGCCCTTTCCCGTCTGCGGGAGATCACCGACCCCGCCGGCGGGGTCTGGACGCGCGAGTACGACGCGGTTGGCGACCTCGTCCGTACGACCGACCCCACCGGGGTCTCTGCGGAGGCGACGCTGTCGCGCACCGACGCGACCCGCACGGTCCAGACGGCGTTCGAGCAGACCTCGGTCAGCTACGACAGCTACGGCCGTCCCGAAAAAGTTCAGGATGCCGCGGGCGACGCCTCGCTGATCACCTACGACGCCTGCGGGCGCCCGGTCGAACTCCTCGACGCGGACGGGGGTCTCACCCGCATCGACCGCGACCTCGCCGGCCGCGTCACCGCGATCACCACTCCCGCGGGTCGCACGACCCGCTACGAGTACGACCACTGCGGCCGCCCCGTCGCGGCCATCGACGGCAACGACGCCCGCACCACCCTCGGATACGACGCTGATTCCCGCGTCGTCGCCCGGGTCCTCCCCACGGGGGAGCGGGTGGAGATCGAGTACGACGAGGTCGGTCGGGTGGTGCGTGAGCGCGTCCCCGGCGCGGGTGTCTCGCGTTTCGGTTACGACAAGGTGGGGCGTCTGACGTTCGCGCAGGATGCGCGGTTCGGCATCCGTCGCTTCTCGTATGACGCCGCCGGTCAGCTCGTCGCCGCGACTAACGGCATCGGTGGAGTCACCCGGTACGCGTACGACGAGCGGGGCCGGGTGGTGTCGATCACCGATCCCGCGGGTGGGGTCACCACCCGCACCTACACGCATCTCGACAAGGTCGCCTCCCAAACCGACCCGCTCGGTCGGGTCACCACCGCCGACTACGACGCCGCCGGGCGCCAGGTCCGGCAGACCAGTCCCGACGGGACGGTGACGGAGTGGTCGTACGACGACGCCGGCCTCGAATCCGGGCTCACCGTCAACGGGCGTCGCGTCACCGAGATCCACCGTGACGCGCGGGCCCGCACGGCCACGATCATCGCGTACACCACCGCCGAACCCACCACGCACACCCTCCGGTTCACGCGTCTGGACCGTCTCGCCGAGCGCATGACCGACGGTCGCTCGACCCGCTGGGAGTACGACGCGGACGGTGCGCGCACCCGCCTCACCACTCCCGATGGGGTGACGGTCGAGTACACGCGGGATGCCGCCGGGCACCTCACCCGCATCGACCACTCCCGCCTGGGCGCGGTGCACTACACCCGCGACGCGTTCGGACGGATCCTCGAAGCCCGCGCCGGCGACAGCCTGCAGACCTGGGAATACCAGGACGGGTACCCCGTCGCGCACACCCGCACCGACGCCGACGGCGCCACCCTCACCCGCATCACCCGTGACGACGACGGCCGCATCACCACCATCGACGGCCCGGACGGCACCACCCGGTACACCCACGACGACGCCGGGCAACTCCTCACCGCCGCGTCCGAGGGGCACACCAACGCCTGGGAGTACGACACCGCCGGGCGCCTCATCCGCGAAACCCGTGACGATCTCGAGCGGGCGTTCGCGTACGACACCGCCGGGCAGTTGTTGCGCGTCACGGCCCCCGATGGGGACACGACCTACGCCTACGACGGCCAGGGACGCCGCACCAGAGAGACCGCCCCGACCGGGTCGACGGAGTACGCGTGGGATGACCGCGGCTGGATCCGCGCGATCACCGCACACATCCCCGACGGAGAGCGTCGTACCGACCTGCGCGTGAACGCGCTCGGTGAGCTCGCCGAGGTCGACGGCATCCCCCTGACCTGGGATGCCGGCGCCTTCGCGTCCACCCCGCTCACGGTCGGGACCACCGACGTGTTCCACGCCCCCGGTGCGATCACCGGTATCGGCGACACCTGGAGCACCGGCGGATGGCGCGGCACCCGCACCACCACCACCGACGACCCCTGGGCCGCGCTCACCACCGCCAACGCCCTCGGCGGGGGAGCCGTCGGGATCAGCCCCGCCGGGGGACTCGAGGTCGCCGGGCTGGAATGGATGGGCGCCCGCGCCTACGACCCCACCACCCGCGGATTCCTCAGCACCGACCCCCTCACCGCACCCGCCGGCGCCGCCTGGGCGGCCAACCCCTACTCGTTCGCCGGCAACGACCCCCTCCACGCCACCGACCCCCTCGGCCTGCAACCCGTCACCGACGAACAACTCACCGCCTACGCCAACGCCCACCAAGGCGCCCTCGCCACCGCCGGCAACGCCATCGGCGAATGGTGGAACGAGAACTGGGAATACGTCGCCGGCGGCGCCATGGTCATCGCCGGCGGCATCATGATGGCCACTGGCGTCGGCGGCCCGGTGGGGGCCATGCTGATCGGCGCCGGCGCCGACACCATCATCCAGAAAGCCACCACCGGCGAGGTGAACTGGGGAGAGGTCGCGCTCAGCGGTGCGCTCGGCGCGTTCGGCGGCGCGGGCGTCGCCGCTCGCGCCGGACTGACGGGCGCGAAGGCGGCCATCACCGCGGGTGCCGCGTCAGGTGGTGTCAGCGGCGGCGTGATGAACACATACAGCTATCTCACCGGTCCCGGCCCCCACACGGTGGCGGGAACACTCGGAGCCGCCGGAAGCGGGGCGCTGACGGGAACAGTTCTCGGAGGCGCTGGAGGCGCCGTCGGCCACGCCGTGAGCGACAAGCTTATGGGCCTCATCACTCACAACCCGTCTGCTGACGTCATGGCCATGGGACGATCCATGGAGTACCGCGTCCAGCCATACGCTATTGACAATGGGTATGGCTATTACGAGGCCCTGCCGAAGCCTCTCTTCCGGGCAGGAGAGAAGTACTTGGGCCATGATCTCAACGAGAGCGTCAACGTGTGGGTCAACAAGAAGTGGATCAATTATCAGATGATGCAAGGAAAGGGGCTCGTCGATATCGGCGCCCCTGACCCCGCGCTTCGCCCTCCCGGGGTACCCCCACTCCCGCATAGCCCATATTACTCGATGGAAATGGATCAGGTTTCGGGCTACAGCGGATACTCGCAGGATATTCAACCATCGTGGAATTTGACCTAAGTTCAACGAATGATCACAAGCGAGGCCACCAGTGTCAGAGATCGAAATAGTCAAGTTCAGATATGCACCTCCGGAGGGACCTCGATGGATTCCCGCACGGTTTAGATCGAGTCGCTTCGAGATCAAAGAGAATCCGCCGCCGAACTCCATCGTCGACTTCGACGGTCTCGCAGAACGTTGCCGAGGGGGCAGGGGCACTGACTTCCAGATGTGCATAACTCTCGCGGGACGTCTCGCCGACGCCGACGACTCTCGGTGGGTGGGTTACCCGTTTGCCGCCGCCATGGACGACTAGCAAGTACCCCTCACCACGCTTAGCCGTTCGGGTGACTTCAAGACGCGGGAGGCTCATGACCGAATGCGCGTGGATCGTGCAAAGTGAGAGACGCATGCAAACACTGGTTCACGACCAGTTCTACCCTGCGACGGAGAGGATCGGCTTCCTGAGCAGTTCTCCGGAGTCGATCGTCAAGGCCTACGGCGATTGGTTGCGCAACTGGGCAACTCGTTCGAGGTCACCTCCTCTGACGCCATAATGCAGGGCAAGGGACTGGTCGACATCGGAAGTCCCGAGCTGGCACTGCGCCCGCCCGGGGTCGATCCGTTGAGCCCCAGCGATTACTACTCAATGGAACTCGATCGCGTGAACGGTTGACACCAATGGATCAGATTCTCTCGTTCATAAGAAAATACATGCCTTCTCTTCTGAACACCGATCGATACAAGGTGGCCGAAGTGAACGAGACCGCGGTGAACGGAGGCGACTCGATCGTCGTGGTTATCTCGAGCGGAGTCCAATTCCGGTTCATCACTGACCGAGACCAGCTGTTCCTCGACCTCCGACCGCCGACCTCACAGAAGGAGAAGGATTGGTACTCGATCGATCTTGTCTACCGGCTTCTCACGGGAGAGCGCCTGGGAACGTCGATCCTAAGCCCCGAGTACGCAGATTTCGTACGGACTCGACTTTCGGATATCGAGAGAAAATTCGGTCCCGACGAATGGCCGCAAACCGAGAAAGGCCTCATAGGCGTCCAGCGCAAACGCAGCAAAGAAATGTTCGGTTGAGAAACGCGTCGCGGCCGTCGACGCGTACGATGCTCGAGCATGACGCCGACTCGCGCGTCGTCGCCCGTGCCCTGCCGACCGGCGAGCGCACCGAGACCGTGTACGACGAGGTCGGGCGCGTGGTCCGTCTCGACACCCCCGGCGTCGGCGTCACACGTCTGGGTTACGACCTCGCGGGACGCCTGACGTTCTCGCAAGACGCCCGATACGGCATCCGTCGCTTCGCGTACGACGCAGCCGGCCAACTCGTCGCCGCCACGAACGGCATCGGTGGGGTCAACCGCTACGCGTACGACGACCGCGGGCGCCTGGTGTCGATCACCGACCCCCTCGTGAGGTCGACGGACATCGTCAGTGGTCTGCTCCAGGGCCTCGCGACCGGCGGGGACGGACCCGTCTCAGGAAGATGGGCGCCGAGATGACGACCCCGAGGCGCAAATCTTCCGTGAGGTTCAGGGTTGCCGGCTCGATCTTCCTCCTCATGGTGGGAGTCGTCGTCTTCTTCCTCTTCGTCGCCCCATCGCTGGAGCGGAACGCGCTCACGACATGGCAGTGCGACGTGACATCGGCGGAGCCTCATGAATCATCAGGAACGTTCAAGGGGTCGACCACGCTGCCCAGCGTGCTTCTGCACACGAGCGACTGCGGTGACATCGCCCTTCAGAACGGCGTGACCTTCGACAACAACGCTGAAATCGCCGCTGACTTCGTGCCAGGTACCTACGACTTCCAGATTGGTTGGGTATCCGCTTTCCTGATCAGACTCCTCCCGAACGGGCTTTCCGAGGCCCAGTCGTATGAGCCCGTGAGCTGACCGACGCCACGATCGAGTGCATGAAAGGCTGAGCCATGAACTTCTCCACCACGGCCGTGAGTGTCGGAGTCGCCGTCGCCGCGATGGTCATCGTCACACTCGCCGTGTCAGCCGGCATCCGTCGCTCCCCATCGACCGCGACCTACAAGGCCACCAAGGCCAACGTCCTCTTCGTCGTCTCCACCCGACGCTGGCAACGCGTGCTCATCCGCACCGTCGGCATCGCCGTCGTCGCGCTGGGAGCCGTCATCGCGTTGGTCGCCTTCACCCGTCCGGCATCACCGCCAGCGATGAGGATCGCCGGCGTTGCCACTGTCGTCGGCGGCATCCTGTTGATCCTTCTCGCCAAGGGCATGCACCGCCTGCGGCTCGAAGTGACGCCCGACACCATCTGGTCCTTCCCGATGATCGCGGCACCCCGCGAGATCCCCCTCGCCGAGCTCACGGCCCTCGCCCCGCACATCACGAGCAACTACGGCGGCATCCTCGGCAAGACCGGATCGAAGACCCGGTTCTCCGCCACCGGCATCATGCTCGGCTACCCACAGCTCATCGAATACTTCCGGCAGTACCGCCCCGACCTCCCGATCCCGGAGGCCGCTCGGCCCCTGCAGGAGAGATGAGGAGCACCTCGATGACGACGGGACTGGTGGAGCGCGCGGTCGCACATCTCACGGCACTTACCGAGGTGCTGAGAACAGTCGGCGAAGACCGGTACGCGACGTTCTTCGACGCTGTGATCGGTGACCTCGTTCACTCCGGCCGCTCGGAAGAGGTTCTCAAGGCAGCCGCCCGCGGCCTGGCGGTCTTCGGAGGGATGAACTCGTTCACCGACCTCGTCGTGATGGATGGCGACGGCCCCGACGTCGAGAACAACCGCAGAATCGACGAGCTAAGAGACGCCGTCTACGACTCACTCACCCGCCTCATCTGAGGGCCCGGCACGCGGGGCTCTGTCGCCGCCGTTCTCCTTTCGCCGCTGGAGAGCGCCCTGTTCTCCGGCGTGTTCACATGCGACCTGGCGGCCAGAGTCAGCCATCCCACCGGACGACGCGGCCTTCGTGTCGTGATCGCACCCGCAGCCGACGGGCAGGCGACGGAGAATGGATCGATGACCCCCGCCGCCGCAGCCGCGCTCATCCGGTCGCATTTCGACGAGTCGGCACATGTAGGCCTCGTCCTGCCCGACGGGTGGTTCGGGCGCCCCTACGACAACATGTCGACGCTCGACGCAGTGATCGGCGAGGGCGACGAGTGGTCGATCTCGCTCGACACCGACAACAGAATCCTCATCAGAGGCGATGTGAGCACCTCGATCGACGACGCCGCCCTGACGATCTCCGGGTTCTCCGAACTGATCTGGTCGTGGCGACCCTCCGGTTCCGTCGAGAAGCGCGAGCAGATCTACGCTTCGGGGGAAATGCGATTGGTGCGCTTATGAGCGCACGAACGAAACCATCGGCGGCTCCGCGAAGCGAGCTCCTGGCGAGCGGGCGGCCCTCTGAGACCTTCGTGCGGAGCAGGGGATGTCCTCATCGGTCCGGTTCATCGCGCGCGCAGCGTAGGCCCTGCGGGGTGCTCTGACGCGACTTGCGGACGCGATGGATGCGGGGAGCCCTGCGGCCGCCGCGCGCGCACGAGCTCACGCGTCCGAGATCACCAGCATTCTGACGGCGTGATTACGCCTACGGAAAGAATCAACTTTTTTGTCGTACCGGAGTGCGGAAATTCCTCCTAAATCTCTCTAGCGTCGCCTCATGGCCCACCCCACGACGCCGCGGACACCGTGCTGAGCGCCGCCACGCGGACCGTGTTCTTCGTGTCCGACAGCACGGGGATCACCGCCGAGACCCTCGGAAGCGCGCTGCTCGCGAACTTCCCCACCGCCCACTTCGACCGGCACACGATCCCCTTCGTCGGGACCGTCACGCCGGTGTCGCGAGTGACCGCGGCGCTGCAGAGCGCCACGACGCCCGAGGCCGCCCCGATCGTGTTCGCCACGGTGAAGGATGCCGGCATCCGGGCTCAGATCGCCGGTTCCGCAGCGGTGGTCATCGACCTGCTCGCCGGTCACCTCACCGAGCTCGAGGAAGCGCTCGACACCCCCGCGGAGCAGCGCTCCGGCCAGTACCACGGCCTCGGCGACCTCGAACGGTACTTCGCGCGCATGCGCGCGGTCGAGTTCGCCATCGAGCACGACGACGGCCAGAGCGGCCGCGCGCTCGACACCGCGGACGTGATCATCGTCGCGCCCTCGCGGTGCGGCAAGACCCCGACGACCATGTACCTCGCCCTGCACTACGGCCTGCTCGTCGCGAACTACCCCCTCACCGACGACGACTTCCCCGCCGACGGCCTGCCCCGCATCGTCGCACCGCACGCCGACCGCTGCTTCGGGCTGACGACCACCGCCCTGCGCCTCAGCCAGGTGCGGCACGAGCGCCGCCCGCAGTCGACGTACGCCAGCCTCGCCCAGTGCACCCTCGAGATCCGCCGGGCCGAAGACCTCTACCGCCGCAACCGCATTCCGTTCCTCAGCTCCGCGACCCGGAGCGTCGAGGAGATGTCCGCCGTGATCCTGCAGTCGATGAAGCTGCGCGATCGCGCTCACGAAAGGCCCACCCCATGACCAACATCCTTCGTTTCCACGAGATCGGCATGAGCGACCTCGCCCAGGTCGGCGGCAAGAACGCCTCCCTCGGCGAGATGGTCTCGCACCTGGCATCCGCGGACGTCCGCGTTCCCCCCGGGTTCGCGACCACCTCGGAGGCGTTCGGGCGCTTCCTCGCCGAGAAGGGGCTCGACGAACGCATCCGCGCCGCCGTCGAGGGCATCGACGTCGACGACGTGGCCGCCCTCAGCCAGCTCGGCGCCCTCGTCCGCGCGTGGATCGAGGAGCAGCCCTTCCCGGCCGACCTCGAGGCCGACATCCGGACCGCGTACGCGGAGCTTGTCGGGAACGAGACCGATCCGGATGCCGTGACCTGGGCGGTGCGCTCCAGCGCCACCGCGGAGGACCTTCCGGATGCCTCGTTCGCGGGCCAGCAGGAGACCTTCCTCAACATCGGCGGCATCGAGAACATCCTGCAGGCGATCCGCCGCGTGTTCGCCTCGCTCTACAACGACCGCGCGATCGCGTACCGCGCCCACCACGGCTTCGACCACCATGAGGTCGCCCTGTCGGCCGGGGTCCAGCGCATGGTGCGCTCCGACATCGGCGCCTCGGGCGTCATGTTCACCCTCGACACCGAGTCGGGCTTCGAGGACGCCGTGTTCGTCACGAGCTCCTACGGTCTCGGCGAGGCGGTGGTGCAGGGCGCGGTGAACCCCGACGAGTTCTACGTCTACAAGCCGTCGCTGCGCTCCGGCCGCCCCGCGATCCTCAAGCGCTCGGTCGGCGAGAAGGCCATCGCGATGCGCTACACCGACGGCATCCACGTCGACGGCAGCACGGCTTTCGTGGAGGTGGATGCCGCCGACCGGGCGCGCTTCTCGCTCACCGACGCGGAGGTCGAGGAACTCGGCCGCATCGCCCTCGTCATCGAGGAGCACTACGGCCGCCCGATGGACATCGAATGGGGCAAGGACGGCGTCGACGGGCGGCTCTACGTGCTGCAGGCACGGCCCGAGACCGTCGTGTCGCGTCAGTCGGCCAACGTCCTGCGCCGCTTCGTGCTCGCCGAGCGGGGCCCGGTGCTGCTCGAGGGGCGCGCGATCGGCCAGCGCATCGGCGCGGGACGCGTGCGCGTGCTCACCTCGATCGACCAGATGGCGGACTTCGCGCACGGCGACGTGCTCGTGGCCGACATGACCGATCCCGACTGGGAGCCGATCATGAAGCGCGCCTCGGCGATCGTGACCGACCGCGGTGGCCGCACGTGCCACGCGGCGATCATCGCCCGTGAGCTCGGAATCCCCGCCGTGGTCGGCACCGGGGTCGCCACGCACGCCCTCACCGACGGCCAAGAGGTCACCGTCTCGTGCGCCGAGGGTGACGACGGCCTCGTGTACGGCGGCATCCTGCCCTTCGTGGAGGAGCAGACCGAGTTGGACCGGATGCCGGAACCCCCGGCCAAGATCATGATGAACGTCGGCACCCCCGACCAGGCCTTCGCGTTCTCCAGGCTGCCGAACGCCGGCGTGGGTCTCGCCCGGCTGGAGTTCATCATCAACCGGCAGATCGGGATCCACCCCCGCGCCCTCCTCGATCTGGACCACCTCGACGGAGAGCTCGCCGACGACATCCGCGCGCGTGTCGCGGCCTACCCGTCCGCGGAGGAGTACTTCATCCAGCGGGTGGCGGAGGGCGTCTCGATGATCGCCGCGGCCTTCGCACCCGAACCGGTCATCGTGCGCCTGTCGGACTTCAAGTCGAACGAATACGCCAACCTCATCGGCGGACCGCTGTACGAGCCGCACGAGGAGAACCCGATGCTCGGATACCGCGGCGCCGCGCGGTACGTCTCCCCCGAGTTCCGCGCGTGCTTCGACATGGAGTGCGAGGCCCTGCGGCGCGTGCGCGACGACATGGGGCTCACGAACGTGCAGATCATGGTGCCGTTCGTGCGGACCGTCGGCGAGGCCGCGGCCGTCATCGACCTGCTGGCGGCCAACGGACTGCGGCGCGGCGAGAACGGGCTGCGGGTCGTCATGATGTGCGAGCTGCCCGCCAATGCGATCCTCGCGGAGCAGTTCCTCGAGCACTTCGACGGCTTCTCGATCGGCTCGAACGACATGACCCAGCTGACCCTGGGCCTGGATCGCGACTCCGCGCTCATGGCATCCGCCTTCGACGAACGCGACCCGGCCGTCCGGCACCTGCTCGGCATGGCGATCGACGCGTGCCGACGCCACGGCAAGTACGTCGGGATCTGCGGGCAAGGACCCTCGGACCACCCCGACTTCGCGGAATGGCTCGTGGCCCGTGGCATCCAGTCCCTGTCTCTCAACCCCGACACGGTGGTCGAGACGTGGCTCGCGCTGGCCGCGAGCGAGCGGCCGAAGGGGCAGGTGCTGACGGAGGCGCAGCTGGGCGTTCGTCCGCTGCGGTGACCCGCGGCGGGCGACAGGGGCGCGCGGGGTGCGCGGGATCGTTCGCGCGTCGGAGGCGGATACCTCTCGCGGCGGACGACGCGCACGCCCCGCCCGACTGGGATGGGAACATGACTTCCTCCCCCGTCCTCACCGCCGCAGGACTCGTCAAGCGCTACGGCGCCCTGGCGGCGCTCGACAACGTGTCCCTGACCATCCGCGGCGGCGAATCCGTCGCCGTCATGGGAGCCTCCGGGTCGGGCAAGACCACGCTGCTGCACACCCTCGCGGCCGTGATCGCGCCCGACTCGGGCTCCGTCGTGCTCTCTCCCCCGGGCGCCGAGCCGACCGAACTCGTCGGTCTCAGCGAGAGCGAGCGGGCGCGAGTGCGCCGCACGCTCCTCGGCTTCGTGTTCCAGGAGCACCTGCTGCTGCCCGAGCTCACCGCCGTCGAGAACGCGGCCATGCCGCTGCTGCTCACCGGGATGAGACGACAGGATGCCGAGCGTCACGCCGCGGCATGGCTCGCCGCCCTGGGCCTGGCGGGGATGGAGACGCGTCGCATCGGCCAGCTGTCGGGCGGACAGGCGCAGCGCGTGGCCATCGCCCGCGCGCAGGTGACGGGGGCCCCGGTCGTCTTCGCCGACGAGCCCACCGGAGCCCTGGACTCCGCCACCTCGGCGGACGTCCTCAGCGCCCTCCTGCACGCCACGACCGGCCAGGGCCGGACGCTCGTCATGGTCACGCACGATGCCGAGGTCGCCCGGCGGTGCACCCGCATCGTGCGCCTGCGCGACGGTCGCGTGATCGACGACACCGCGCCCGCCGCCGCTCCCGCTGCCGCCGAGGCCGCGCGATGAGCACCGTCCTCCCCCTCGCGCGCCTGCTGTCGCGGCCCAGCCGTCAGGGTCGCGCGGCGATCGTCCTCCCGGCCGTCGCCTTCGCCGTGACCACGGCTCTGCTCCTCGTCGTCGCCGGCGGTGCGCACATGTTCCTCGTGGATCCCCGAACCCGGGATGCCGACGGGTTCTACGGCATCCTGGCCTCCCTCGCTCTGCTGCTGCTCGCCGTTCCGCTCGTGACGCTGGGGGCCGCGGCGGCCCGACTGTCGAGCCGCCGCCGCAACGATCGCCTCGCGACGCTGCGCCTGCTGGGCGCGAACGGACGCGAGATCTGGGCGCTCACCGTGCTCGAGGCGACCCTCGTCGCCGCGGCGGGCGCGGTCGCGGGCGTGGCCCTGTACATCGCGCTCCTGCCTCTCGTCGGGCTGCTTCCGTTCTTCGGCGGCCCCGTCGGGATGGCCTCCGTCGCGATCGATCCGCTGATGGGGGCCGGAGTTCTCGCGGGCGTCGTCGTGATCGCCGCGGTCAGCGCGGCAGCGAGCCTGCGGAAGGTCACCGTGACCCCGCTGGGTGTGCGGACACGGAGCGCCGCCCCGCCCTCGCGGCGCGCGGCGTTGATCATCGGTCTCATCGCCCTCGCCGGGGTGGCCCTGCTCGTGGCGAACTTCGCGGTGGTCGGCGAACTCCTCGGCCCGGCGATCGCCCTGGTCGTGCTGCTCGGAGTGTTCGCCGGGGGCATGGCGCTGCTGAACCTCGTGGGCGCGCCGATCGTCGCCGCCCGGGGCCGCGCGATGGCACGCCGGGCGAACAGCGCGGCGCAGCTCGTCGCCGGTCGTGAGCTCGCCGCCCACGCGGGACCCTCGTGGCGCCGCGTGTCGGGCATGGCGATCGTGTCGTTCATCGCGGTGGTCGCCGGCTGCGGCCTCGCCATCGCCGATGTGGCCGAGGGCGCGGAGGGGACGCTGATGGCCGACATCCGCACGGGCGTTCTCGTCACCCTCGGGATCGCCTTCGTGCTCCTCGCGTGCGCGGTCGGGGTGACGCAGGCGGCGTCGGTGCTCGAGGAGCGCGACCTGATCGTCGGGCTCGACCGCCTCGGCATCCCGGATGCCGAACTCCGCCGCGCCCGCCGCCTCACGGTCATGGTGCCCCTGCGGTGGGCGGCGATCGGCGGCGCTGCGCTGGGCGGCGTGCTGTCGTTCCCCATCGTGGGGATCAGTCTGCTCGTGGCCCCGCTCTCGGTGGCGACGATCGCCCTGACGTTCGTCGCGGGCTTCGCCCTGGTCGCCGGGGCGCTGGCGTCGACGCGTCCGATCGTGACCGGCATCCGCCGTGGGGCGGCGTGAGGCTGCGCCGCCGCTTCTCCCGTCGCTTCACGGAGGGAGCCGCGCGGGTGTTAGCGTGCGGGGGTGCGACAGGATGCCACGACACCGCGCCGGATCCGCGTCTCGGCGGCGGTCATCACCGACGCCGAAGGACGCCTGCTGCTCGTGCGCAAGGCGGGGACCACCGCGTTCATGCAACCGGGCGGCAAGCCCGAGGCGGGTGAGACCCCGGCCGAGACCCTGGCCCGCGAACTCGCCGAGGAGATCCGCCTCGACGTCGACCCCGCCGTCCTCGAGCCCCTCGGGGAGTTCGCCGCCGCCGCGGCCAACGAGCCCGGCTTCGAGGTGGTCGCGGACGTCTTCCGTGTCGACATCGGCGACCAGGAGCCGGTCCTGGATGCCGAGATCGTCGAGCTCCGCTGGGTCACCGCCGCGACGGCATCCGAAATCGAGATCGCCCCGCTCGCGCGGGAGTTCTTCCTGCCGGAGTGACGCAGGACGGCGGAAAGATCGCCGAGATCTCGCGCTCAGCGAGAGGCCGCCCGGCCCAGAGCGAGAAGCGCCGGCCCCGCCTCGGCGAAGTCGACGGCGAAACGCCGCACCCCCATGTCGTACAGCGACCCGAGGAGCGACTCCGACACCGGACCCGTGATGCGCAGACCGATGGCATGCGGGCCGGGTGCCGTCGCGGCCACCGCCACCGCCTCGAGCAGCGGCGCGACGACGGAATCGATCTCGTCGCGCGGGTCGCGGTCGAGCGCCCCCGATGCGGCGTACGACGCGAGGGGCTCCTTCGTGAGGAAGAGTCGGGGCGGCAGACCGAACATGGCCGCCTGGAGCAACCGCACCTCCACCCACACCCGCTCGACGTGCCCCGCGATGGCGGCGACGTTGATCGCGCCACGCGGACTCGCCACATAGGCCCCCGCAGCCACCTCTTCGTACCCTCGGGCGATGTCGGCGAGCAGACGCGCCTCCCCCTCGCCCGACACATTGCGTACCGACACGTGTACGCGAGGGCCGTCTTCGAGATCGAGACGCGCACGAGCCAAGCCCGACAGATGGGCCTCGACGAGGGGACGCGACCCCAGGGGAAGAGCGAGCCCGGGCTGTTCCACGACGATCGCATCACTGCGCAGCATCTCGCTCGTCTCATCGACCAGGAAGTCGAGCGCACGCACGCCGAACTCGAGCGCGCCGGCTTCCTCGAACAGCGGGCGGAAGGCGTCTGCGAGCACGTCCGACAGAGCGGAGAACGCGTGCGCGTCGTCGTGATGAGCGGCCAGTTCGGCGACGACCTCGGCGAAGCGCGGATGCGTGGCCAGCAGATCGGCGGCCGCGACGACGACGCCTGTCGCGCCGAGCACGCGAGCGCGCCGGATCTCATCGACGGTGGCCGCACGGACGAACAGCTCCACCCCGGCGAGATCGCGGCAGAACCGGGCCAGAGCGTCGATCTCTTCGTGGGCGATGCCCTCCGCGGCGATCGCGATGCCACCCGCGTAGACGTCGCCGCTGTCGCCGTCGACGGAGACGGGGTCGCCCTCGCGAAGCACCGTCCGCCCCGCCGTCATGGTGCCGGCGGCGGCGTCGAACGACAGCTCCGCGCAGCCCACGACGCACGTCCGCCCGAGAGCCCGCGCCACGACGGCGGCGTGACTGGTGGCACCTCCCGTGGCGGTGATGACCCCGGACGCCGCGATCATGCCGTGTAGGTCGGTCGGGCTGGTGACGGCGCGCGCGAGGATGACGGCGTGCCCCTCGGCGGCGAGGGCCTCGGCCCGGTCGGGTGTGAGGGCCAGGACGCCGGACACATGGCCGGGCGACGCCCCCGTGCCACGAGCGAGAAGGCGCCCGCTCTCGCGCGCCGCGGCGAGAGCATCGTCGTCGAACAACGGACGGCTGAGGCTCCGCAGGTGATCGAGGGTGACCGTCTGCAGGATGCCGCGCGCCTCCGCCCCGAACTCGTCGAGGAAGTCGGTCGCGATACGCACGGCCGCCGGCGCCGTGCGCTTGGCGCTGCGGACCTGCAGGAGATAGAGCGTGCCGGTCTCCACCGTGAACTCGATGTCGAGCACGTCACGATGATCGCGCTCGAGCCGAGCCACCGTCTGCACGAGCTCCTCGTACACCGCGGGCAGACGATGGCTCAGCGACGCCACCGGGTCGGGTGTGCGGACCCCGGCGACGACGTCCTCTCCCTGCGAGGCCGCGAGGTACTCCCCGTACAGCCCCGGCTCGCCCGTCACGGGGTTGCGCGAGAAGACGACCCCTGACCCGGAATCGGCGTCGAGGTTGCCGAAGACCATCGACTGCACCACGACCGCCGTGCCCATCGCGTGATCGATGCCGTGGAGCGTGCGGTACGCGATCGCGCGGCGCGTGTTCCACGAGCGGAACACCGCCTCGATCGCCCCCTCCAACTGTGCGTAGGGCTCATCCGGGACGAGATCCTCGCCGGCTTCTTCGAGGTGCCCCTGCAACCGCGCCCAGAGCGCGTCGTAGACGTCGGCGGCATCCGGATCGTCGCCGAGGTCGGTGAGAACCTCCTCGACCGGCGAGTCCTCGACATCGAGCACGTCGAGGACGATCTCGGCGTACATCGAGTGGAACCGCGCGAGCACATCCGCCATGAACCGCACGCTGCCGGAGCGTTCGGCGAGCGCGATCGCCGCGGTGCGGTCGAGGCCGAGGTTCAGGACGGTGTCCATCATTCCCGGCATCGACACCGGCGCCCCGGAACGCACCGAGAGCAACAGGGGCACGGGGCCGCCGCCGAAGGTCTTGCCGGTCTGCTCCTGGAGCACCCGCGTACGCTCGCGCACGTCGCGGACGAGATCATCGGGGAGAGTCCGCTCCTGCAGGTACCGGGCGCAGCAGCGGGTCGACAGCACGAAGGCGGGCGGAACGCGCAGCCCCGCCCGGGTCATCGAGACCAGGCCCGCCCCTTTGCCGCCCAGGACGGCACGGTCGTCGGTGGGCGAGTCGGAGATGTCGAATGTCAGGTCGGTGGTGAGCGAAGCGGTGTCGGCGGGCATGGGTCACTCCTTCCGGGCTCGGCCCAGCGTGCGCAGCAGGTCTTCGTGGAACTCGAACCACACGTTGTGCACCGAGTCGCGCACGGGGGAGGACACCAGGTCGACGTCGCCGGCGGCGACGGCGTCGCCGGCCTCGCCGAAGCGGCGCACGTACGACGCGAAGCGCGGATCGCGCTCACTCAACGTCTCGATGAGGCGGGACAGGCGTCCGACCTGCTTGTCGATGCGGTCGAGGACCTTGCCGTCGTAGTCGGGGTCGGAGTGATCGTTCGGCACCTTCCGGCCTCCGACCTCGACGAGCTGCCACGCGCTGATGGTCTGCAGGAACTGCGCGTTCACGACCTCGAACCGGTCGGCCATGTCGAGCACCGCGGGATCGGAGCGCACGGCCGCGTACCGGGTGGCGGCCGCGTCGGCCAGCAGGGGCACGGCCTCGTCGCTGGGCAGAGCCGCCTCGCCCACCACCACGAGCGCGTTCTGCGCGGCGAGCGCGTCGAATGCGGCCGTCACCTGGTTGACGTCGAGGTCGGTGGCATCCGCGATCTGGGCGGGTGTCGCCATCTTCTTCAGGGCGACGGCGTTCAGCACGGTGTAGAGGGGATCTTGCGAAAGCGTGGTGGTCACGGTTCTCCTTGTCGCGGTGCGGCCGCGGGCGCCGTCGTGACGTCCGCGGCCGCACCCGGTCGGGGGGCGTGGGCGGCCTAGAACAGCCAGGCGGCCTTCGACGAACGGATGTCGGCGTTCTCGCCGAACGGCAGGTAGCCCGCACCGGAGAAGATCTTCAGCGGCACGGTCTCCTGCGCGAACCCGCGCTTCTGGATGTCGTAGTAGTAGTTGGCCACGCGCTGGTCGACCTCTTTGATCTGCCAGTCCGTCTTGGCCTGGTCCCACGTGCCGGCCTTGCGCAGGTGCGGCAGGATCATGCCGTAGTAGTAGACGTCGTGTCCCGCCCAGATGAGCTCGCGCTTGGACATGGTCGACACCTTGCGGTACAGCTTCAGCGTCGCCCGCTGGATCTTCTCGAGGTCGGCATCCAGCTCGTTCAGCGGGACGTTGCGGACCTCGCCCATGGGGGTGTCCCACTTCTCGCGGGCGAAGACCGCACCCCCGACGATGTAGGGGATGTAGTTCTTCGGCCGCGTGAAGGTCGTGCCGATGTCGTTGACGCGGATCTCCTGCAGGCCCATCGCGTTCGCATCGAGGACGATCGCGAGCGTGTACGCGTGCGGGAGTCCTTCGTCTTCGCAGACGTCGCTCCAGTGGTACTCCGCCTCGTTCACGAAGAGGTCGCGCAGGATCAGGATGTTCCCGTCGGGCAGCTCGTACGGACCGGTGTCGCCGAGACCGAGGCGGCAGTCGAAGTGATCGAGGAACGACAGCAGCTCGGCCGCCGCGTTGAATCGGGTGAACGAGTCGTGCGTGGGGCTCCCGGGCTCGAGCGCCTGCACCTGACCGATGATCGTCTGCAGGAAGTCGTCGTCGTGGATGGTGCAGCGGTAGCGGTCCTGTGAGTTCAGCAGGTAGCCGTCCTGCTTCTTGCCCCACAGCACGCGCTGCATGAACTTCAGGATGTCGTTGCTCTCGGCGACGTAGTCGTCGGCCTTGATCGCCTCGAGCGCGAGCAGGCCGCAGCGGCCCATGCCGAAGCCGACCGCGCCGATCGACCAGTCGTGGACGGCGTTGATCTTGGTGCCGATCTCGCGCCGCGCCGAGGCGCCGATCTCGAGCACCCCCTCGGCCCCCACCTGATCGGTGGTCTTGCGCAGGAATTCCGGCCAGCGATAGAACTCGTGCATGAACGCGAGGATCTCGTACTCCTGGCGCGGGATCATGCCCGAGACGCCCTCGGTGGCGCGCATGACCAGCACGTCCCAGATGTTCCACGCGAGGTAGTTGTTGAGGTCGTTGAGCTCGTCGATCGTGAACTGGTCCTTCAGGACCTCTTCGCGACTGACCTTCTCGAGCACCTTGCTCTTGGCGCGCTGCTTCTGCACCTTGTCGCCGAGGATGCCGTCCTTCAACGGCTCCTGTCCGACGAAGTTGCCGACGAACTCCAGGTCTTGGAACCGGAGGCCGTCGTCGTCGTCGCGGTAGCGGTCCTTGTAGGTGGCCTTCTGTCCAGGCTCGAATTGGATCGTCATGTCTGCTCCTTCACTTCTTCGTGGTCGGGCACTTCTTGATCGACCGCTTCGCGCGGTCCGGGTGGGGTCAGACCTCGACGACGCGGCCGGTCTCGGAGTCACTGACCTCGAGGCGCACCCGCTTGCCCTCCAGGCCCTGGCGGATCTCCTCGAAGTGGCTGTCGTCGGTGTCGCCGACGACGTACCGCGAATCGCTCGCGGTGAGGTGCGCGGTCATGACGCACGGCGTCTGGAACTCGCGCGACAGGATGCCCAGGTGCGACTCGGGAGCGCCCGACATGGTGATGATGCCGATGGCGCCCATGCTCAACGCGGGCGAGAGGAAGGTCGTGGTCCCTCCGCGCACGAGCAGGATGTGCTCCTTCAACTTCCCGCTGCTCAGCAGCGCGATCACGTCCTGAGGGGAGCCCAGATACTTCACGACGCCCTCCGGCGTCTTGGCGGTCTCGAAAGCGTTGAAGCCCTCCGCGAGAACAGTCACACCGATCCTCCTTGTTCGGGTACTCACACCGGCGTCGTCGCCGGCACGTCCTCAGGTTCGCTCGTGACCGTGCGTCGGCGCGCATCCGCACCAGATAGCAAAGCAGATCATGACTATCCGCGAGAGATAGTCACGATCCGGACGCCCCCGCCAGCGCGCGGATCGCCATGTCGGCGAGGATGCCGGCTGCCCGTTCGCCCGTGGGCACCGCGCTGTGCGGTGTGGAGTTGAGCAACCCGAACGCGGCGAGTAGCCGGGTCTGCCTCTCGTCGGCGGCGAGGAGGGGACGCAGCGCTGCCAGCACGTGGTCCCACTCCTGCACGTATTGACGCTGCAGGCTCCGGACAGTGTGATTGACATCCGTCGGCAACTGCGCCAGCTCGCGGTCCTGGATGCGGATGATGTCGGGGTCGGACGTGGCGAAATCCAGGTGGAAACGCACCAGGCGCCGCAGAGTCTCGTCGGGTGTGCCGGGTTCGGCGATGATCGCGCGGCATCCGTCGAGCAGGCGCCGGCTGGCGTCGGTCAGCACTTCCGCCAGGAGCGCCTCCTTGCTGGGGAAGTAGTTGTACAGGGCGGGACCGCTCATCCCCACGGCCTCACCCAGCTCCACCGTCGAGACGGCGGCGAACCCGCGCTCGGCGAACAGGTGGGCGGCCGATCTCATCAGCGAGGCCCGGCGATTGGCCTTCTGCGTCGCTCTCCACGTCGAGGTCACGGCATCCATCGTAATTTCGGTTACCGCTTGTTCAGCAAGGAATCAGGATGCCGCCTCGTCGGTCGACTCCGTCAGCTGCAGCATGCGCAGGGCGAGGTCGGCCCGCACGCGATCGGCGTGCAGCTGCAGATCGAGTCCGCTCAGCTCGCCGATCTGGCCGAGGCGGTAGCTGAGGGTCTTCGGGTGGATGTAGAGCGCCTCCGCGGCCCGCCGTTGGGAGCAGTCGTTGTCGAAGTACGCGCGCAGGGTCTTCACCAGGGCCCCGTCGTGTTTGCGGTCGTACTCGCGCAGGGGACCCGCGACGTCGTCGACGAAGCGCTGGAGATCGGCGTCGCCGCCCGCTCCGCCGAGCAGGATCCGCACGATGCCCAGCTCGTCGTAGAGCGAGCAGTCCCCGGCCCGCAGTCGCTGCGCTCCCGTCAGCGCCGCGATCGCCTCGCGATGCGCGTCGTGCAGGCGCAGCGCATCGGTGTAGGCGCTGCTCACGCCCGCGGTGAAGTGGAGCCCCGGAACGGCCCCGCGCGCCGCGTCCGCGAGGGCGGCCACGGCGGCACGGGTCTCTGCCGCGCCGTCCGCGGCCAGGATGCCGACGAGCCAGTCGCCGCGCACGCTGACCAGGCGCAGCGAAGGCCCGAGGTTCGCACGTTTCACGGCGGTGAGCACCGCGCGGCGCGCATGGTCGGCGGCGGCGGTGTCCCAGCCCTGCGCCCGGCCGAGATCGTCGAGGTTGCCGAGGACCCCGCGGACGATGCGGTGCGGACCGTGCAGGATGAGGCCGAGCTCGCCCGCCCGGCTCAACGCGGCCGACCGGTGGTCCGGCGGGCCGTCGATGAGGTCCCAGATGATCTGCTCGAACGCCGCATTGCGGGCATGGCTGGCCGCACGCTGCTCGAGGCGAGCGAGTGCACAGGCCATCGCCGCCTGGCTGACCGCCACACGCATGACCTCGTCGGTGTCGTCACCGCCGATGAGGTTGACCGAGCCCACCTCGTGATCGCCCACGACGACCGCCTGCGACCACATGCGCTGTCCACCGGGCAGAGTGCGCGTCGTGGCTCTGCGATGGGTGCGCAACAGCCCCGTCAACGATCCGAGCTCGACCGACGAGGGATCGTCCAGAGGCGGATAGCACGCCTCGATGACGCCGTTCTCGCGCGCGTAGATCGTGCGGCACCCGTACTCGTCGGCGATCGTGCGGACGATGCGCTCGTAGGCGCCGGTCTGATCCAGCACGACGCGTAGAAGGGCGGACTGCACACGAGCGCTGCGGTCCAGAAGCGCGACCTGATGCTCCATCGCCTCGTGTGCGGCGCTGAGACGCGCGAGCGTGAGCGCCTGCAGGTCGTAGAGCCGGGCGTTCTCGATGGCGATCGACGCGAGCGAACCGAGGGCGAGCATCCGGCGGACATCGGGCTCGCTGAACGTGCTGGCTCGGCGGCGCCACACCTCCAGCACGCCGATGACCTCGCCGTGCGCGAGCAGGGGCACCGCCAGAGCCGACCGGGTCTCTTCCTGTTCGGCGAGCGGGATGAAGTCGGGACTGATCGTTCGGTCGTCGACATAGCTGTCGACGCGGCCGTGCCGGCCGGAGGCGAAGACGAGCCCCGCAAGACCTTGGCCCCGCTGCATGCGCAGGTTCGCCGTCTCGACCACGCGGTGCCCGATGCAGGCCTTCATCTCGATGACATCGCCGTCCCGCAGCAGGACTCCGCAGATGTCGGAGTCGAGCAGGACGAGAGTGCGGTTGACGATCGAGAGGAGTACCTGATCGAGATCGCGGATGCTGAGGATCTCATCGGCGACGCGGGATTGGGAATCGGATTCAGCGGACACCGCGACCAGCTCGCGACGGTAGCGGTCGCGGTCCGCGACGAGCCGGAGCCATTCGCGAACGGCCGGGAGGCGGCGGTCGTCGAGCGCGCCCGAGAGCGTCTCGATGTCGATGCGAACGGAGCCGCGCAGCTCATCGGTCTGGGCCGTCCCGGCACCGTCTCCGGTCAGCACGCAGACGGAGCCGTGCTCATCGGATGCTCGGATGATCACGTCCGCGACGCCGAGCGCGCGGACGGCGAGCACCGCCGCCTCTCGAAGGCTGGCCGGTGCGGTCTCGAGCAGGGCGACCAGGTCGTTGGACGCGTCGGACGACCGCGTCCCCTGGGCGTGAGTGAGTGAATCGGTCATCGTCGACCTCCCGGCCCCCACAGGCTACATCGCGAGCAGGACCTTGACATCGGCCATCTCAGCCGCCGTCGCGTACCCCTCGACGGCATGGGCGAGGGGGAGGGTCCGCGACACGATCTCGGACGGCGAGAGGAGCCCGGCCTCGACGACGTCGAGGTAGGCGTCGCGGTCGCGGATCGCGTCGCCGACCACGAAGGCCACCGAGATCTCTCGCTCGAAGAGCTCCCGCACAGGGCTGTCCCAGCTGTCGCCGTGCGGCACCCCGACGGAGGAGATCCGCCCGCGCGAGCGGACGACCCGGAGCGCGGCGGTGAGCCCGGCCTGGCCGCCGACGCAGTCGAGCACGACATCCGCCCCTCGACCCCCGGTGATCTCGCGCGCGAGGTCGGTCACGCCCGAGGGCTCGACCACGAGGGCACCCAGGCGAGCGGCGAGGTCCCGGCGACGGGCATCGGGCTCGCTGACGATGACCGGCCCCGCACCCCGCGCTTGGGCGACGAGGCTCGCGACCTGCCCCACCGGGCCCCCTCCACTGACGACGACCACCTCGCCCGGGGCGAGCTGTGCGCGATCGATCGCCGCCCAGGCGGTGGGGACGAGATCGCCCAGGAACACACCGTCGTCGTCGGAGATGCGGTCGGGAAGCTCGGCGAGGGTCACGTCGGCGTGCGGGACGCGGACGAACTCCGCCTGCGCCCCGGCGAGGTCTTCACCGAACGCCCCACCGGTGCCGAAGAACTGCCGGCGGTCGCAGTGCCAGTGATCTCCGTGCCGACACCACCAGCACCCCCCGCACGCGGTGTAGTCGCTCGCGAAGACGCGCGCGCCGGGTGTCAGTCGTACCCGCGCGCCCACCGACTCCACGACGCCGACGAACTCATGCCCCAGCCGGGCGCCCTTCGTGAGGGCGCCCGGCGTGCGCAGCAGCCCCAGGTCGGTGCCGCAGATCGCCGCGCGCGTCACCCGGACGACGGCGTCCGTGTCATGCACGACCTGCGGCTTGGTCGCCTCGACGACATCGACCCAGCCGTCGCCCGTGGCGATCACCGCCCGCACGGCTCAGCCTCCCTTCGCGGCGCTCAGCGAGCCGACGCGCGCGCGGATCTGCTCGGCGGCCTCGACCACCCACCCCCGCTCGGCCGGGGTCAGCGAGACATCGACGATCTCGGCCACGCCCGCGCGTCCCAGACGTACCGGCAACCCCACGAAGACATCGCGGATGCCGTAGTGCCCGTCGGCGCGGACCGTCGCCGAAACCACGCGCCGATCACCGCGGATCATGTACTCGACCATGCGCGCTGCGGCGAGGCCCGGTGTGATGAAGGCGCTTCCCTTGCCGAGAAGGCCCACGACTTCGGCGCCGGAGTCGCGCGTGCGGGCCACGAGCGCGTCGACGCCCGCTCCGAGGCGGCTTGCGACGTCTGCGCCGTCGATCCGCGCCTGGCTGAGGGGGATCACCATTTCGTCGCCGTGACTGCCGAGCGCGAGCGCCGCGACGGCGTCGGGGCGCGCGTGGGCGGCGGCGCCGGCCAGCGCCTGGAAGCGCGCGGAGTCGAGCAGCCCCGCCATGCCGATGACGGAGGAGGCGGGCAGGCCCGACGCCGTGAAGGCGAGTTCGGTCATCTCGTCGAGCGGGTTGGTGACCACCACCAGCACGCCCCGCGGCGAGGTCGTTCCGACGGCGCGCGCGAGCGGTCCGACGATCTCGGCGTTGGTCTGCGTGAGATCAGTACGGCTCATGCCGGGTCGGCGCGGTCGTCCCGCCGTGATGATCGTGTAGGCGGACTCGCCCGCGGCCTCCACCGAGGCCTCCCCCCGCACGCGCGTCGCGAAGCCGAGCAGTCCCGACGCGTGGGTGAGGTCGAGGGCCACCCCCTTCGCGAGTCCCTCGACGACGTCGACCAGCACGATCTCATCGACGAGGTCGGTCTCGGCCAGACGCATCGCCGCGTGGGTGCCGACGTTGCCGGCCCCCACGATCGTCACGCGGGCAACGCGTGTTTTCCCGACAGCGGGGGCGGGGGCGGGGACCGAGCGTCCGCGGAGGCCCGCGTACGGGGCTCCGCGTCGGAAGAGTGCCGGAACGGGTGGAGAGGGCAGGGCGCCAGGCCCTCCCAGCGCCACCCGTGGGATCACGTTGTCGAGGGGGGCGATCGGCACGGGAGCGGATGCCGGCTCCCCGTCGACGATGACGATGTCGAGCTCGCGCGCCCGATCGCGCGCCAGCGGGGTGAGTCGGTCGCGCGGACCTAGGATCAGGCGGCCGCGTGAGGCGGCCTCTTCGACCGCGTCCACGCCGATGATGCTCATCGCCGCGCCTCCTCCACGCCGGTGACCGCCTCGAGAGCCGCGACCGCGGCCTCCATCGCCGTGCGCACATCCGACTCGGTGCCCGAGAGGAACGCCCGACCGAATCGACCGACCGCCCGGATCTCGATCACCTTGATGTTCGCGGCCTTCTCGGCCTCGTTCGCGGCGAGAGCGACGTAGGCGGCGGGGGCGCACTCGAGGATGAAGAGGCTGTCGCCGGGCATGAGGAGCGATCCCTTGCGCCACTTGTTGAGCAGCTGCGCCTGGTAGGCGTGCACGTTGGTGATGAACTGGGTCGACGACACCGTCGGCTTGATCCGGTCGTTCTCGGTGAAGCCGAGCTCGTCGAGGATCGCCTGGCCCGAGGCGAGCACCTCGGCCTGCTGCTCGGAGTGGATCTCGAGCAGTCCGTACTCGCGCTCCACGATCTGCAGCGCGGGACGCACCCCCGCGGCTTTGAGAGCGATGTCGGCGGCACGGAAGACCTCGTTGCCCGGAGCCATCTCGATGAACAGCTCCGCCATCCCGGCCAGGGGAACGTCCCCCGGGCTCGTCGCGGCGACGTGCGCGGCGCACTGGGGCTGCATGCGGTCGATGAAGGCGTATGTGCGCAGTGAGCTCATAGCAGGGTCCTCGCGATTCCGACGGGCGTGATGAAGAGGGAGTGGGCGTAGGCGTGGACGGGGCGGTCAAGTTCGGCCGAGATGATCTCCGCCGCGTTCGCGACCATCACCGCACCGCCGGCGAGATGCACGTCGAGGTCGTCGGCATCCCGGCTCATCGACCGGATCGACGCGGCGATGCGCTGGAGACCGGGCTTGAGCACCCCGGTGTAAGCCGCCGAGTCCTCGCGCTTGAGACGCTCGGCCTCGTCGAGATCGACGCCCAGAGCGCCGGCGAGGATGAGGTCGAGGTGGTGGCCGCCGCCCGCCCGGTCGTCGACGGTGACGAGCCGACCGTCGCGGAAGATGCCGACACCCGTGGAACCGCCACCGACATCGACCACGACACCGTCGACGACCTGCAGGGCGGCCTGGGCGGCCGTGACCTCGTCCATCAGCTGCACCTCGTCGATGCCGGCCGACTCGAGCACGAAGCGGCACGCCGTGGCATCCGAGGCGGGCACGCCGGGAGGGAAGGCGGTGCCGGCGCGGGTGATCGAGACACCCAGCGCCTCTTCCGCATCGGCCTTGAGGCGGGCGACGGCGTCGCGCGCGGCGAAGAAGTCGACGACGACGCCGTCGCGGATCGCCGCGGTGGGGTGCGAGTCCACCCACACCGGCCTCCCCTGCGGGTCGACCGCGACGAGCACGCAGGTCGCGGTGCCGAGGTCGATGCCGATCGCGGCGACCTCTCCCGCGGCCCGCGAGCGATAGCTGCGCGCCGCCCGGTCGAGGATGTCGGCGGCCGTCGAAGCGGTCAAGAGCGCGTCCATCACTCGAACACCCCGCGCCACGGGCGGACCTCGTGGGCGACGCGCTTGATGTTGACCAGGTGCAGCGGCGTGACGTTGTCGGAGCAGATCGATCCGCTCCACGTCCCGGTGCCGAGCTGGAACGACGGGTCGACCTCGCACGAGTACCCCATGCCGCCGAACAGCGCGGGGCTGTTGACGATGATCCGACCCGCGGGGAGCGACGCGAACCTGGCCAGCACATCGGGATCGGTCGCGTGGACGGCGACAGTGTGTCCTTCCCCGCCGAGCGCCAGGATCTCGCGGCAGCGCCGCCACCCGGCGTCGGAGTCCGCCGCGCGGTACACCGACAGCACCGGGCCGAGGATCTCACGGCTGAGCAGCACGTCTTTTCCGACGCGGTCGAGCAGCGCGCCCAGCACACGTGTCTCGGGCGGAACGCCGAACGTCGACTCGGCGGCGAGCTTGCGCGCCGATTGCCCCACCGCGTGGGGCCGGAGTCCGCCGCGCTCGTCGAAGAGCGTGCGCTCGAGGCGGCGCTGCTCGTCGGGCGTCATCCAGTACACGCCTTCCGCGCCGAGCGCGGCGATCATCTGATCGGCGACGGGCTCGGCGACGACGACGGACTGCTCGGCCACGCACGCGGTGCCGTTGTCGAACGATTTGGATGCCACGATCATGGTCGCGGCCTCCCGCACGTCGGTGACCGAGGCGTCGACGTAGGCCGGCACGTTCCCCGCGCCGACCGCGATGGTGGGTTTGCCGCTCGAGTAGGCCGCGGCGACCATGCCGGGGCCTCCCGTGGCGAGCACGAGCCGCACGTCACGATGGCGCATGAGCGCGGCCGTGGCCTCCAGCGTCGGGTTCTGCAGACACGAGACGATGCCCTCCGGCGCGCCGGCCTTCACCGCTGCCTCGGCCATGATCTCCGCCGCGAGGTTCGAGCACCGCGACGCACGCGGGTGAGGCGCGTGCACGATCGCGTTCCCCGCCTTCACCGCGGCGAGCGACTTGAACAGCACCGTCGCCGTGGGGTTGGTGACCGGGATGATGCCGGCGATGAGCCCCATGGGACTGCCGATCGCGGTGACCTTGCGCTCTTCATCGACCCAGAGCACGCCGACCGCGCGGCGCGCGAGCATCCACTCCGAGACGAAACCGGTGTTGAAGCGGTTCTTCACCACCTTGTTCTCGTAGACCCCGTAGCCCGTCTCGTCGACGGCGAGGCGGGCGAGCTCCTCGGCCGCGGCGTAGCCCGCGGCGGCCATGGCCCGGATGATCTCATCGAGCCATCCCTGGTCGGCGTCCTCGATCGCCTTCGCGGCGCGCGCACCCGCCTCCGCTTTGGCGCGCACGTCGGCGAGCGCCGCGAGGTCGGCATCCAGCGCTATCGTCATGATTCTCTCCGTCGGTCCTGGGGGCGAGCCCCGGTCTCTTACTTGCCGCGGACGATGACCGAGAGGATGTCTTCGGTCTCGTCGTGCGGACGCGGGATGACGTGGACCGAGACGACCTCGCCGGCCTTGCCCGCGGCGACGGCGCCGGCGTCGGTGGCGGCCTTGACGGCGCCGACGTCTCCGCGGACGAGGACGGTGACGAGACCGCCGCCGATCTCACGCGTCCCCACGACGTGGACGTTGGCGGCCTTCACCATGGCGTCGGCGGCTTCGATCGCTCCGACCAGACCCTTGGTCTCGATCAGACCCAGGGCGCCGACACGGGCGACGGTGGTGGCAGCTTCTGTGGTGGCCATTTCGTTTCCTGTTCTTTCTGGTGGTCGTCTACTTGCTGTAGACGAGGTCGTTGCCCAAGATCACCGAGTCGGCGATCGCGATGGCGGCGGCGTCCACCGCCACACCGGCGGTGTTCTCTGCGACGCGCGCGCCGCTGCCCTCCACGCACAGCACGACCTCATCGCGACCTGCGCCGATGAGGTCGATCGCGACGAAGGGCTCTTCATCGCCGGGCCGCGGGCCGAGCAGGGGGGCGACGATCAGGAGCGTGTATCCGGCGATGGACGGGTCCTTCGCCGTCGCGACGACTTGCCCGACGACCTTTCCGAGTCTCATTCCGCCCGCTCCTTTGCGTGTGCCGCCTCGTGGTGAGGACGCTTCACGGTAGGCGGGTCGCCGGTCACCGTCGGCTATCCCGACGAGATAGCAGTTGCCCGGTCGGTTATCCCACCTCATCCTTTGCCGCGGAGCCGTCGAGCGACGAAGCTGGGTCGCGGGCGCGTCACCGCGCCACCCACGCTCTCGACGAGGAGGACCACGCGTGATCACGGATGCCGATGCCGACTTCCACACCCCCACCAGCGACGACCAGACCTGGGCCGAGACGAACTTCTTCGGTCTCTACGTCCCCGAGGCGACGCTGAACATCGGGGTCTACGCGCTGTTCCGCCCGAACGCCGGGGTGGCGATCTCGACGGTGCACATCAACTCGCGCTTCGTCGACAAGCCCTGGGAGGGCGACTACTGGGACCCCCAGCATCACCTCGCCATCCCCGAACCGCGGAACCTGCGCGACTACACACTCGCCAACGGCCTGCACGTCGTGAACGTCGAGCCCAACCGGGTCTGGGACGTCAGCTTCCACAACGGCCGCAACGTCGACCTCGAGTTCCGCTACACCGCGCTCGCGCCGGCGTTCGACATCTCGGACCCGGAGCAAGACCCCATCGTCGCCGCGCAGCAAGCCGCTGCGGGCTCGGATACGTTCGCGTGGGGCGAGGCGTACAAGGGCCACTTCGATCAGACCGGCCACTACGAGGGCGAGCTGACGCTGCGGGGCGTCACGCACCGCATCGACTGCGTCTCGACGATGGACCACAGCTGGGGCCTGCGCGCCGAGCATCAGGACCACAACATGAGCTGGCTGCACGCGCACTTCTCGAAGGACTACGCCATCCACGGCATCTTCGACTTCGATCACGCAGGCGGTCCGGACGCCGTGACCGAGGGCCCGCTGCTGCACGGCTATGTCCTCGACCACGGTGAGCTCGTCGGTCTCACCGGCGGACACAGCCGCACGGTGCGGCAAGGCTTCTACGCCAAGGCCGTCGAGATCGAGGTCGCCGACATCCGCGGGCGCACGCACCGGCTCACCGGAATCGGCCGCACGAGCTTCCCCTGGCAGGCGGGCCCCGGCACCGTCGGCTTCAATGTGCTCGCCGAGTGGCGGTCGGGCGACGCGACGGGCTGGGGCGAGATCCAGGACTTCGTCGGGCCGCAGTTCCTCACCGACTTGTACTCGTCGCGGTAACGATCGTGTCCGCCCCCGCCACCCGGATCGTCTTCGACCTCGACGGCACGCTCGTGCAGACACGCGTGGCATCGTGGGAGGTCTTCCGCGACGTCCAGGCCGAGTTCGACCTGGGGTGGGACGACCCCGAGACGTTCTACGCCTGCTTCGAGGGCAACTTCTTCGCCTCGATCCGGGAACGGATCCCGGATGCCGCCGTCGCCGACGCCCTGCTCGCGGAGTTCTTCCGTCGTCTCGAGGACGACTATCACCCGGCCATCATCCCCGGGATGACGACTGTCGCCCGGGCTCTGGCATCCCGAGCCACTCTCGCCGTGCTCTCGTCGAATGTGACGAGCGTGATCCGCCGTGTCCTGAGCGAGAACGGTCTGCAGTACTGCTTCGCGCACGTGTTCGGAGGCGATGTCGAGCCCGACAAGAGCGAGGGTCTCCGCCGTTTCCTGGCCGACGCGGCCCAGGGCGTCGGGCGACGCTGTGCGGCATCGTACGACGAGGGAGCGGATGCCGACGCCGCCACCGCGGCCGACACGGTGCTCGTGACCGACACGGTCGGCGACGTCGAGGCCGGGGTCGCCGCGGGCGTGCGGGTGGTCGGGGTGAGCTGGGGCATGCACTCGGCCGAGCGCCTGCGGGATGCGGGGGCGGAGTTCGTCGCGCTGTGGCCGCAAGAACTCGTGGCGTACCTGCGGCCAGCCGAGAGCGACGGGCACGGGGCGTGCACGGCATGCGAGGTGTCGGTGCGATCGACCTGCCACGTGGCCCCGGAGGCGGCAGCGGCCATGCCGTCCGGCCGGGTGCTGTTGCCGGTCCTCGACGAGGGAGCCGCGACCCCCGAGACGGCACCGGGGCGGGAGCTGCGCCGGGCACGGCGGATCGCCGCGGCCGACGCGCTGACCGCTCCCGCCCCGCAGCGATCGGGGCCCGAGCCCGTGCGCACCCCGCTTCTGCGCGCCGAACTGTCGCGCGCAGAGCCGGAGCCCGCGGCACCGCGAGCCGAGGCCGAGACCGCACCGGTGCCGCCGAGAGGCGCGCCGGTCGACGACGAGATGCGCGCCGCGATGCGGCTGATCGCGGGGTGACGATGACCACGTCCACCGACGTCGAGATCCCCGGCGCGTTCAACGCCCGCATCTTCGGCGCCGGTACCGTCTCTCTGCTGCGCTCGTCGGCGCTGGACGCGCTCGAACCCGACGGCGTCGCGCAGCTCGAGGCGCTCGGCCTCCGTCGCGTGGTCGATCTGCGCGAGCCGGACGAAGGCGGCGACGCTGCGCACGGGATCGAGGTCGTGCGTGTCCCCCTCTACGGCCGCGCCCTCGGCGTCCCCACGACCGGCCGTATCGAGGACATCGTCGACCTCGTGCTGAAGCGCCGCGGACCCGCCCTCGCCGAGGCGGTGACGGCCATCGCCGAGACCGACGGCCCGGTCGCCGTGCACTGCACGATCGGGAAAGACCGCACCGGCATCGTCGTCGCTCTCGTGCTCGCGACCGCGGGGGTCGCGGATGACGACATCGTCGCGGACTACGTGCGCTCCGGGGCCGAGGTGCTTCCGCATCGGCGAGCGTTCGTCGAGCGACTCCTCGAGACCGGCGCTCTCACCCCCGAGGAACGTGCGGAGGCCTGGCGGTTGAACACGCAGAGCCCGCCCGAGGTCATGCGCCACCTGCTCGCCCGACTCGCGGAGCGGGGTGGCGCCGAGGGGTATCTGGGGGAGCATGGGATGCCGGCGGCAAGCGCCGCGGCCCTGCGGGAGCGGTTCGCGCGGGCCTGACGCCCGGTTATCCACAGAGCACGCGATGTACGGCACATCGCCGTACAATTTCCTCATGGTCGCACCCCTGAAAGACGCTCGCATCGAACTCCGTGTGACGGCGGCGCAGAAAGAGGCGATCGAGAAGGCCGCGGCGATCGAGGGTCGCACCGTCACGGCATTCTCGGCCGATGTGCTCACGCAGCGCGCCGACGAAGTGATTCAGCACGACCGCCGGATGCGGGTCGATGCGTATGCCTTCGACGCCTTCGTCGCCGTCATGGACGATCCCGCTCGCGAGGTGGAGGGGCTCCGTGACCTCTTCGGCCGCCCTTCCGTCTTCGTCGACGGTGAGTGAGTTCCTCACCCCTCGCCCTCTTGCCGCGGGTGACAGCCTGTCCGGGTTCCGCTCGGGCGATGACGCCCTCGACGCGTGGCTGCGCGGGCGCGCACGGGGCAACGAGAGAACCGGCGCCTCACGCACCCGCGTCGCGGTGACCCGGCGAGAACCACGCGTGGCCGGGTACTACTGCCTCTCGGCGAGCTCGCTCGAGCGGGATGAAGTGCCGAGCGAGCTGTCCGCGCGGATGCCCGCCACCCTCCCGGTCGTCCTCCTCGGTCGACTCGCCGTCGACCTCGACTTCCAGGGACAAGGTCTGGGAGTGTCGCTCCTGCAGCACGCCACCGCGCGAGCCGTCGTCGCGGCCGAGACGATCGGCATCCGGGCCGTGCTCGTGCATGCGCTCAGCGACGAGGTCGTGCCCTTCTCCGAGAAGTTCGGATTCACCCGGTTCCCGCACCAGAGCCGAACACTTTATCTGCTGACGAAAGACGCCCGGCGAACCCTCACCGAGCACTGACCCCGGCTTCCTCCCTCACCGCAGCATCTCCCGCGCCTGACGCAGCACGGGCTCGTCGATCATGCGTCCCCGGAAGCGGAACACCCCGGGCTGCCCCTCCGCCTCGGCGAGCACGGCCGCGGCCCACTCGCGCTCGGCGTCGGTGCTCGCGTATGCGGCGCGGATCGTCGCCACCTGCGTGGGATGGATGCACGCGGTCGCGGTGAAGCCCGAGGCGGCGGCATCCTCGCACTCCGCCCGCAGACCGTCGAGATCGGCGATGTCGAGGTGCACCGCGTCGATCGCGTCCTTGCCGTGCGCGCGGGCGGCCAGCAGCACGGTCGCGCGCGCGGTGCGGGCGACGTCGCGGTACCGCCCGTCGGCGAAGCGGCTCGAACGCCCGTTCATACTCGCGATGAGGTCTTCGGCGCCCCACATCAGCCCGGCCGTGGCGGGGTGCGCGGCGATCTCGGTCGCGTTGACAACGCCACGGGCGGTCTCGCACAGCGCGAGGACGCGCAGGCCCGGAGTGGCCTCGACATCGGCGGCCGACTCGGCCTTGGCGAGCATCACCGTCGTGTACGCGCTCGCGCGAACGGCGGCGAGGTCGAGAGCGTGCTCGGGTGTTCCCGCCGCGTTGAGCCGGACGATCACCCGCTCGGGGTCGAGTGTGCTCGCGGCGAGCGCCTCGCGGGCACGGGCCTTGTCGGCGGGGGCGACGGCATCCTCGAGGTCGAGGATCACCGTGTCGGCCGCCGCGGCCGCCTTCGCGTAGCGGTCGGGGCGATCGGCGGGGCAGAACAGCAGAGCGGGGCCGTGCATCAGGACTCCTCCTCCGGGTGCGCCTCGGGGGACATGAGCATGAGCGTCGAGCGACGGGCTTCGGCGACCACGACTCCCTTCTGGTTGCGCATCGTGTGCGCGAACTCCACGATCCCCTGCCCGGGGCGCGATGCCGAGACGCGCTTGCCCACGATCAGCGTCTCGGCATAGAGGGTGTCGCCCACGCGCACGGGCGCGGGGAAGCGCACGTCGCTGAAGCCGAGGTTCGCGACGATGGTGCCCTGGGTCAGCTGCGCGACCGAGAGGCCGACCATCGTCGAGAGCGTGAACATGCTGTTGACAAGCCGCTCGCCGAACTCGGTCGACGCCGCCCACGCGGCATCCAGGTGCAGGGACTGCGTGTTCATCGTCATCGTGGTGAACAGCACGTTGTCGGCCTCGGTCACCGTGCGGCCGGGACTGTGCACGTAGACCGCGCCCTCCTGCAGCTCGTCGACGTACAGCCCTCTCTGGATGATCCGGATGCCGCTCACTCGGCACTCCCTTCCTCGTCGCCGCCCGGCGCGCCGCCCGCCCGCCGCGCGCCCGGCACCGTGTCGGCGCCCGGGTCGTCCGGCGACACCACCGCGAGCGCCTGGCCGCGCGCGACCACGTCCCCGACCTGCGCCTGCAGGGAGACCGTTCCCGCGACACTCGAACGCACCACGTGCTCCATCTTCATCGCTTCGACCGCCATCACGGCATCGCCCACCCCGACGATCGCCCCCTCGGCGACGTGCACGGCCACCACGGTGCCGGGCATCGGCGAGACGAGCTGCGGATCCGCCTCCGGGCCCGCGTCGGCGCTGTGCGTCGCGTGCACGATCTCGACCCGCAGCACCGCTCCGTCGCGGGCGACCCACACGCCGTCGGCGTCGACCTCCGCGGCGAAGGTGCGCGTGCGTCCGTCGACCGTCACGGCGACGAGACCGTCGTCGAGTCGCCGGAGATGCGCGGCCGCGGGTGCGGTCGACCCGCGATCGGTCTCGGTCCGTCCCGTCTCCGCGGCCGCGGGCGCACCCCCCGCGGGTCGCGTGACCGCGAGAGTCGCCCCGGTCCCCGTCACCTCGACGACGCGCCGTTCTCCTCCGAGCGCGAGCCGGTGGCGCCGCGGCGCCGACGTCCCCAGCCGCCAGCCGTCGCGGCGATGCCACGCGTCGCGGGTGCCCGTGGTCGTGTCCGTGGCCGAGCCCGAGATGCCGGCCGTGCCCGGCACGGGGGCCGAGGCCGTGGCATCCAGCACCAGAGCCGCCTCGACGAAGGCACGCTCGTCGACGGCAGCGGCCGTGAGCCCCTCGAGCTCGCGCGCGATCAGCCCCGTGTCGAGGTCCCCCGCGACGACGTCGGGAAGCTCGACCAGCGCCCGCAGGAACCCGACGTTCGTCGCGAAGCCGAACACCGCGGTGTCGCCGAGGGCGGCGACCAGTCGGCGTCGCGCCTGCTCCCGGTCGCTCCCCCACGCGATGACCTTCGCGAGCATCGGGTCGTAGTCGACCGAGACGTCGAGGCCGTCCTCGAGAGCCGTGTCGACACGGATCCCCTCCCCGCGCGGGTGCCGCACGCGCGTGACGTGACCGCCGGTCGGCAGGAATCCGGATGCCGGATCCTCGGCGTACACGCGCGCCTCGAACGCGTGCCCGGTGAGGGTGACGGCATCCTGATCGAAACCGAGCGGCTCACCCGCGGCGATGCGCAGCTGCTGCGCGACGAGGTCGAGGCCCGTGACCTCTTCGGTGACCGGGTGCTCGACCTGCAGGCGCGTGTTCATCTCCATGAAGAAGAACTCCCCCGGTGCCTCGGCCGACACGATGAACTCGACCGTTCCGGCGCCGCGGTAGTCGACGCTGCGGGCCGTCTCGCACGCGGCAGCGCCGATGCGGGCCCGCGTCTCGGCGTCGAGCAGCGGCGACGGGGCCTCTTCGATCACCTTCTGGTGGCGTCGCTGGAGCGAGCACTCGCGCTCGCCCAGGTGGACGACTCCGCCGTGCGCGTCGGCGAGCACCTGCACCTCGATGTGGCGGGGGCTGCGCACGTACCGCTCAAGGAAGAGGGTGTCGTCGCCGAAGCTCGCCGCCGCCTCGCGTCGGGCCGCGGCGATCGCGGCCGGAAGAGCGTCGGACGCCTCCACGACGTGCATGCCCTTTCCTCCGCCGCCCGCGGACGGCTTGATGAGCAACGGGTAGCCCACCTCGTCGCCCGCGGCGATCAGCTCGGCATCCGTCATTCCGGCACGCGCGACCCCGGGAACCGTGGGGACTCCGCGCGCCTCGACCGCGTGCTTGGCTGAGATCTTGTCGCCCATGACGCGGATCGCCTCGGTGCCGGGGCCGATGAACACGATCCCGGCCTCGTCGCACGCGCGGGCGAAGGCCGCGTTCTCGGCGAGGAATCCGTACCCGGGATGGATCGCCTCGGCCCCGGTCTCCCACGCGGCGCGGATCACGGCCTCGACGTCGAGATAGCTGTGCGCCGCCGGTGCCGGGCCCAGGCGCACCGCGACATCGGCGAGGCGGACGTGTCGGGCATCGGCATCCGCATCGCTGTAGACCGCGACCGAGCGGATGCCGAGGGAACGCAGGGTGCGGATGATGCGGCAGGCGATCTCGCCGCGATTGGCGATCAGAACGGTGGTGAACATGCGGGTCACATCCGGAAGACGCCGTAGCCCGGCGCGTCGAGGGGCGAACGGGAGACGACGTCGAGGGCGAGGGCGAGGACGTCGCGGGTCTGCGACGGCTCGATGATCCCGTCGTCCCAGAGGCGAGCGGTGGAGTAGTACGGACTCCCCTGCTGCTCGTACTGCGCGCGGATCGGCGCCTCGAAGGCGGCCTGGTCGTCGGCCGACCACTCCCCACCGGCCGCCTCGATCTGGTCGCGGCGGACGGTGGAGAGGACGGATGCCGCCTGCGGACCGCCCATGACCGAGACGCGCGCGCCGGGCCAGAGCCAGAGGAACCGGGGCGAGTAGGCGCGTCCGCACATCGAGTACGTGCCGGCGCCGAACGAACCGCCGACGACGACCGTGAGCTTGGGCACCGAGGCGCACGCGACGGCGTTGACCATCTTGGCGCCGTGTTTGGCGATACCGCCCGACTCGTACTCGCGACCGACCATGAAGCCGGTGATGTTCTGCAGGAACACCAGCGGGATGCCGCGCTGGTCGCACAGCTCGATGAAGTGCGCGCCCTTGAGCGCGGATTCGCCGAAGAGGACGCCGTTGTTCGCGACGATGCCGACGCGATGCCCCTCGATGCGGGCGAAGGCGGTGACGAGCGTCTCTCCGTACTCGCGTTTGAACTCGTGGATGCTGCCGGCGTCGACGATGCGGGCGAGGATCTCGCGGGCGTCGTAGGGAGTGGTGAGCTCGACGGGGACGACGTCCTCGAGTTCGTGCGGCGGCCGCTCGGGGTCTTCTGCGGGTCCCGGCATGCGCTGATCGGGAGGCGGCAGCGTCTCGACGATGTCGCGGACGATCCGCAGGGCATGCTCGTCGTCCTCGGCGAGGTGATCGGCCACGCCCGACACCCGCGTGTGCACGACACCCCCGCCGAGGTCTTCGGCGCTGACGACCTCGCCGGTCGCGGCCTTCACCAGCGGCGGGCCGCCGAGGAAGATCGTGCCCTGGTTCCGCACGATCACCGTCTCGTCGCTCATCGCCGGGACGTAGGCGCCACCCGCGGTCGACGAGCCGAGGACCGCGGCGATCTGCGGGATGCCGTCCCGCGACATGCGCGCCTGGTTGTAGAAGATGCGGCCGAAGTGGTCGCGGTCGGGGAAGACCTCGTCCTGCATCGGGAGGAAGGCGCCGCCCGAGTCGACGAGATAGATGCACGGCAGGCGGTTCTCGGCGGCGATCTCCTGCGCGCGGAGGTGCTTCTTCACCGTGATCGGGAAGTAGGTGCCGCCCTTCACGGTCGCGTCGTTGGCGACCAGCATCACGTGCCGGCCGTGCACGAGCCCGATCCCCGCGACGACGCCACCGGCGGGACAGTCTCCGCCGTACATCTCGAAAGCCGCGAGAGGCGCGACCTCGAGGAAGGGGCTGCCGACGTCGAGGAGGGCGTCGATGCGGTCGCGGGCGAGCAACTTGCCGCGGGCGACGTGGCGTTCGCGCGCGGCATCCGGTCCGCCCTTCGCGATCGCCTCGCGTCGCTCGCGCAGCTCGGCGACGAGTTCGCGGTAGGTCTGCGGCATGACGACTCCTCGTTGAGTTACCGGTCAGTAATGCATTGAGGTTACTGCGCAGTAACCGAAGCGTCCACCCTCGCCCCGTCGAGCACGGCGCCGAGGCTCCGGCGTCCGCGCGAGATCACACGATCCGCGCGAGATCGCGGGTATCGACCCGTCCGCAGCGTACGACCTCGCGCCGTACGTGTGGTCTCGGCGTCAGAGCTGGCGCGGCGGAACCGGGCCCTGGCTCACCAGGAGCTCTTGCGGTAATCCTTCAAGAAGATGCCGAAGAGGTCCTCGCCGGCCTCGCCGCGCACGATCGGGTCGTAGACCCGCGCAGCACCGTCGACGAGATCGAGGGGGGCGTGGAAGCCCTCCTCGGCCAGACGGACCTTGGTGAAGTGCGGGCGCTCGTCGGTGATCCAGCCCGTGTCGACCGCCGTCATGAGGATCTGGTCGGTCTCGAACATCTCCCGAGCGCTCGTGCGCGTGAGCATGTTCAGCGCCGCCTTCGCCATGTTCGTGTGCGGGTGGCCGGGACCTTTGTACCCGCGGCCGAACACGCCCTCCATCGCCGAGACGTTCACGACGTACTTCCGCCGCGCGGTCGAGGCGGCCATCGCCGGGCGCAGGCGACTGACCAGCAGGAACGGCGCGGTCATGTTCGCCAGCTGCACCTCGAGCATCTCGAGGGGCTCGACCTGGTCGACGTGCTGCGTCCAGCTGTTGATGCGGTCCTCGTCGGGGATGAGCCCGCCCGCGTCGATCGCCGTCCCGGTCATCAGCCGCTCGAGCGACGACGAGCCCGCGGCCATCGCCTCGGCCGTCAGCTCCTCGGCCGTGCGCGCCGCCGAGGCGAGGATCGGGTGCGACGACACCGACTGCGCGAGAGCGAGCGGGTGGGCGTCGTTGGTGTGGCCGAAGGTGACGAGTTCGGGCAGCGGCCCGTCCGGCAGCGGTGCCAGTTCAGCATCCACCAGGGGTTTGTACGCGCCCGGCGAGCGCCGCACGGTCTGCGCCGCGTTGTTGATGAGGATGTCGAGCGGACCATCGGATGCCACCGACTCGGCCAGTCCGATCACCTGGGCGGGATCGCGCAGGTCGATGCCGACCACCTTGAGCCGGTGCAGCCAGTCGGCGCTGTCGGGCAGTGACGAGAACCGTCGCACAGCGTCACGCGGGAAACGCGTGGTGATCGTCGTGTGCGCGCCGTCGCGCAGCAGGCGCAGGGCGATGTACATGCCGATCTTCGCGCGACCGCCGGTGAGCAGAGCCCGGCGCCCGGTGAGGTCGGTGCGGGCGTCGCGCTTGGCGTGGCTCATCGCCGCGCAGTCGGGGCAGAGCTGGTGATAGAAGGCGTCCACGAGCGTGTAGTCCTGCTTGCAGATGTAGCAGGCGCGCGCCTTGATCAGCTCTCCGGCGAACGGCGTGGTCGTGCGCGTCGCGAGGGGGATGCCGCGCGTCTCGTCGTCGATCCGATCGGCGGCGCCGGTCGCGGTCGCCGCCACGACCGCGCGATCGGCCTCGGCGATGCGCTGGCGCTTCTCGCGCCGCGACTGCCGCTTGACGTCCTTGTAGAGCTTGCCGGTCTGGCGCCGCAGCGCGATGTAGGCGGGGTCTTCGTGGTCGAGCGACGACGCCGCGTCGATCACGCGCAGCGCGATCTCGAGCTCGGTCGGATCGATGGATGCCACGGCCTCGACGCCGAGCGCGGCACCGGCCTCATCGGCATCCGGAACCTCGTCGGTCGCCGACGGAGTCGGGGCACCGGGCGCGGCGGCATCCGGCGCGGTGTCGCGATCGGGGGTGGGGGGTGTTTCGGGCACAGGGAAGTGTACCGAGGCGTCGCCGGGAGTCTGCGGGGAACCCGTGCCGCCCCGGGGCGTCACCAGAACAGGGGATGCCAAGAGAACAGGCCGAAATCCGTGAGAACGGCCTGTTCCCGACGCAGGCCCTGTTCTCGAGACGCGGGTTAGAGCTTGCCGCCGTCGACCCAGCGGGTGTGGGCCTTCAGCGCGTGCAGGACCGCCAGGCGCACGACGACGTAGACGACCGCGCCGATGACCGCGAGCGCGACCAGCCAGCCGGCGAGAAGGATGAACAGGTGGGCGCCTCCGAGAGCTGAGAACATCCGGCGAGCCTAATCGCGAGCCGCGACCGCCCTCAAGAAGCCGCGACCGCTTTCACGACCGTCGCCCGCGATCGGTCGTAGCGCAGCAGCCACCGCTGGGCCGGGATCTCGATGAGCTTGTGCATCGCCCACGCGAGAGCCAGCGCGATCCCGAAAGCGGCGAGCGCGAGCGGCACGGCCTGACGCCACGGCAGCTGCGGGTGCCCGTCGGGCCACGCCGACGAGACCGAGGCGATCACCAGCAGGTGCACGAGGTAGAACGCGAACGACACGCGACCGAGCTCCTGCCAGAGGGGCCGGGCGAGGAAGGTGGAGTTCGCGCGGGCGTCGGCGTTCGCGAGCGACGCGACGAGCAGGGCGTAGAAGCCGACCGTGGCGGCGAGACCCGGGTGGATGTCGGTGCCGGGGAGGGTCGGCGCCTCGGACAGCGCGTAGCCGGCCACCGCGAGCGGCACGGCGACGATCAGGCGCACGGGCTGCCAGCTGCTCTTCTTCATCAGCAGCGCGAGGCTGACGCCGATCACGAACTCGGGCATCCGCAGCAGCGGCGTCGACGCGGCCGACATCGGCACGGGAGACATCGACGCGAGCTGCGGTGCCAGAGCGGCGACGACGAGGGATGCCGCGACGACGACGCCGAGCGTCCGGTTCGTCGCTCGCGCGAGCGGGCGGATGAGGAAGGGGAAGGTCAGGTAGAAGAACGCCTCGCACACGAGCGACCAGCTCGCGGGGTTACCCGCCTGCCACCAGTCGGGCACCCACCCGTTGACGAGGAAGACGTTCGCGATCACCGGAGCGGCGCCGTCGGCGCGGATCTCGGGGACGAGAGTGGCGGCGGCGATCAGCGCGAGCACGACGCCGACGACGTGCAGCGGATAGATCCGCGCGATGCGGTGCCACCAGAAGGACCGTGCGGTCTGCTGCGGTTTGTACCCCCAGGCCAGGACGAACCCGGAGAGGATGAAGAACAGGGTCACGCCGGTCTTCCCGGCCTCGAAGAGGTTTCCCCAGATCACGCCCGGAGTGCCGCCGAAGTACTCGACCGCCATCAGGTGGTGGCCGAAGATGAGCATCGCGGTCGCCCAGCGCAGCCCTGTCAGGGACGGCAGGTTGCGCACCTTGTCGAGCGGACCGGGGGTTCTCGCGATGGGAGCGGCGACGGGGGCAGTGAGTGTGCTGATGGTGATCGCCTCCCGTGTCGTGACCGAGCGCGCCCACCCGCCCGTTGACGACACCGCCCGTGGAGTCGACCTGAGCACATGATGTCGCGCAGACCGGGTCAGACGGTACACGGCGCCGGTGAAGAGATCCCTGGGAGGGGTGGGGGCTTGACGCCGGTGCCCGGAGCGCCGCGAACGCCCCGGGGCGCAGCACCCATCCGATTCGCGCACTCCTCCGAACAGATGTCGGCGGCCCGTTTTCTCCGACGGCCGCGCTCTCGCACCCGGAGGACAGATGCTCGAGACGACCACGCCCGCCCTGGCGAGCCTCGAGGCGTTCGGCAACGTGACCGACCTTCTCGCTCGCCGCGCCGCCGACGCCCCCGACCACGTCGCGTTCGACGTGCCGACCGACGATCCCGCGTCGTGGCGGCCCGTGACGACCGCCGCCTTCCTGAACGAGGTCCGCGCCCTCGCGAAGGGGATGATCGGCGCCGGTCTCGAGGCGGGCGACACCGTCGCCATCATGGCGCCGACGCGCTACGAGTGGGCCGTCGCCGACCTCGCGACCTGGTTCGCCGGCGGCGTCGTCGTCCCGGTGTACGACTCGTCCTCGGCCTCCCAGGTCGACGCGATCGTGCGCGACGCCGACGTGCGCCTGGCCATCGCCGGATCGCGTACGCACGCCGATCTGCTGCGTGACGCCCTCGCGCGGGCGGACGGCGACGCGATCGGGACCTGGGCGATGCGCGGGGTCGACGGCATCCCGTCGCTCGACGACCTCGCCGGCCGGGGAACGCACGTCTCCGACGTCGATCTCGAGAGCCGCCGCACGCGTGCCGGGCACCACGACCCCGCGACGATCGTCTACACCTCGGGGACGACGGGCGAGCCGAAGGGCGCCGTCCTCACGCACGCCAACTTCCTCGGGCAGGTGCTCAACATCGCCGCGGCCTACCGGGAAGTCGTCACCCCCACGGGCAACACGATCATCTTCCTCCCGCTCGCACACGTGCTCGCCCGAGGCCTCCAGCTCATCTGCATCGCCAGCGGGATGCGCATCGCTCACCTCTCCGAACCGGCCCAGGTCGTGCCCGCGCTCGCAGTGCTCCGCCCGACGTTCCTCGTCGTCGTGCCGCGCGTGCTGCAGAAGATCCAGGCGGCCGCCGCGGACAAGGCCGCCCGGATGCGGCTCGGCCGCGTGTGGGCCCGCGCGGTGACCACCGCGGTCGCTCGCGGGCGGCTCGCCGAGAGACAGGATGCCGGCCGTCGGCGGCGCGCTTCCCTCGGTCTGCGCGTGCGCGGGGCCGTCTTCGATGCCCTCTTCTACTCGCGGCTGCGCGCGATCATGGGCGGCCGTGTGGACTACATCCTGTCCGGCGGGGCGTCGCTCGACGGCATCCTGTCGCTGTTCTTCCGCGGGATCGGGGTACCGGTCATCGAGGGCTACGGGCTCACCGAGACCACCGCTCCGCTGACGGGCAACCTGCCCGGGCGCATCGTGTCGGGCACGGTCGGTCTCCCTCTGCCCGGCTCGACGGTGCGGATCAGCCCCGAGGGCGAAGTCCTCGCGCGCGGCGTGGGGGTCTTCGCCGGCTACCGCGACCCGCGCCACGATGCCGGAGCGTTCGTCGACGGCTTCTTCCGCACGGGAGACCTGGGCCGCATCGACGACGGCGGGCGCCTGATCCTCGAGGGCCGCCTGAAAGACGTCATCGTCACCTCGAACGGCAAGACCATCGTGCCGGCCCGCTGGGAGGCCGCGGTCGAGGCGAGCCCCCTCGTGCAGCACGCCGTCATGGTCGGCGAGGGCAAGCCGTACCTGTCGGCCCTGCTCATCCTCGATCCGGCGGAGTCGGCCGCGTGGGCGGCATCCCACGGATCGACGCTCGCGTCGGGCGCGCCCGGGGAGCTCCGCGCCATCGACGAACCCCGGCTCCGCGCGCACCTGAGGTCCACCGTCGACGCCGCGAACGCCCTGGTGGCGCGCAGCGAGCAGGTGCGCCGCTTCACCCTCGTGCTCGCCGACCTCGACGACCACGAACTCATCACGCCCACTCTCAAGATCAAGCGCCGCGAGGTCCTGCACCGCGCCGCCGACACGATCGACACGCTGTACCGAGGAGCCGCATCATGACCGCACCCGTCCCCCCGACCACGGAGCGATCCGGCGGCTCGCAGAACCGCGCGGCGGTCATCGCCGTCGTCGTCGCCCTCGCGATCGGCGCGGGTCTGGCCGTCGCCGGCAGTCACCGCGGCGCGCAGGTCGGCGGCATCGCGGTGTTCGCCCTCGCGGTCACGGCGGCGTACGTCATCCAGTTCCTCGTGTTCATCCCCTCGGCGCTGCGTCGGACCGAGCGCTTCTTCGACCTGACCGGGAGCCTCACGTTCATCACCGTGTCGATCGCCCTGGCACTCGTGGCTCCGGCGCAGGACGCCCGGGGCTGGATCCTCGCCGCGATGGTGATCGTGTGGGCGGCACGCCTCGGCTCGTTCCTCTTCGCGCGCGTGCACCGCTCGGGCTCCGACGGGCGCTTCGACGAGATCAAGACACGGCCGCTCCGCTTCTTCCAGGTGTGGTGCATCCAGGGCCTGTGGGTCGCCCTCACCGCCTCGGCCGCGTGGATCGCGATGAGCGCGGATGCCGACGGACGGGCGCCCCTCGACGGCTTCGTCATCGCCGGTGTCGTCGTCTGGCTGCTCGGAATGGCGCTCGAGGTCGTCGCCGATCTGCAGAAGCAGGCGTTTCGCGCGGACCCCGCCAACAAGGGGGAGTTCATCCGCACGGGCCTGTGGTCGCGCTCGCGTCACCCCAACTACTTCGGCGAGATCCTCGTGTGGATCGGGGTCTTCCTCGTGGCGGCGCCCGTGCTGCAGGGGTGGCAGTGGGTCGCCGTGCTCTCGCCCCTCTTCGTCATCCTGCTTCTCACCCGGGTCAGCGGCATCCCGCTGCTCGAGAAGCGCGCCGACGAGCGCTGGGGCGATCGCGCCGACTACCGCGCGTATCGCGACCGCACGCCGGTGCTGATCCCGGCGCTGACCGCACGGCGGTAGGCGCGGCGCCGCGCGGGACTTTCTAGAGTGGATGCCATGCGGCGAACGACGAAGACCCTCGCACTGACCGTGGGCGCCCTGGCCCTCCTCACCGCGTGCGCTCCGGCGACCGACCCGACGCCGCAGAGCACCGAGACGGCGGCGGCCCCGGTGTCACCGACCCCCACGGGTGGCGCGGCGATGGCCTCACCGCGCGAGTGCGACGACGTCGACCTCGTCGCGGACGCGCAGGTGACCGGTGCGGATCTCTCGGCGTGCGTGATCGCGTTCTCACGCGCCGCGGGCACCGGGCACCTCCACCTGCAGTCCGCCGACCTGAGCGGAGAGGCCGACTTCGTCTTCGGCGATTCTCCCGCCACCTCGGGATCGGTGACCGGCGCCGACGGGACGAACGACTTCGTCCTCACCCCGACCGAGGCGTGGGTCACGTTCGACGGCGAATGGGTGAAGGCCGACGCGTCGAGCAGCGACTACCGCGCGGTCATCGCCTCGACCGTCGGCGAGTCCTACCGCGCGTTCGCCGACCCCTCCGTCGCGGCATCCCTCCTCTCGTCCGCGCCCTCGTGGACGGTGCAGACCGGTCAGGACACGGTGACGCTTCCCGACGGCAGCGATGTCCGCTCCTGGCGACTGCAGGCCGACGCGCCCTTCTCGGCCGCGGGGGTCGACGTCAACGAGATGATCGTCTGGCTCGGCGCGGGCCACCGCGTCGTCGGCACCCAGGCCACCGGCACCTTCGGCGGCGTGCAGACCACCACGCTTCAGCAGTTCACGCGGTGGGGCGAGCCGGTGACCATCGAGGTGCCGAAGGACTGAGCGCTCCGGTCGCCGGGCTGCGCGTCCGGCACCGCCCGGCGAGCGGAGGAGATCTGGCGAGGGAGGACCGACCTCGCGGCATCCCTCCTCCCTCCGCCAGATCTCCTCCCCTCACGGCGGTCCGGGCGGCCCCGCCATGAGCCACGAGCGGCTGAGCCGCCCGGGGGTTGCGCTCAGGCGTCCCCCGCGCGGGCCGCGGCGAGCTGCTCCTCCCAGTCCGCGCGGAGGCGCTCCTCGGGCCCGGGCACCGACTGGTCGAGGGGGTGGGTCGTGGGCGGGGCGAGCGGGGGCCCGTGCACGGCGGCCGAGCTCTCGTAGTCCCACCACCACTCCTCCCCGGGCTCGAAGCTCTGGATGTACCGGTGCCCCGTCGCCCGGAAGTGCGCGGTCGCGTGCCGGTTCAGCGACGAGTCGCAGCACCCCACGTGCCCGCACGCGGCGCACCGACGCAGGTGGACCCACCAGCTTCCGCTCGCGTCGCACTCCCGGCATCCGGTCCCGCTCGGAGGCGCGCTCCGATCGATCTGCTCGGGCGTGGACATCACGCGAGGTCGGCGATCGCGTCCGTGATGACTTTCGCGACCTCGTTCTCGGCCACTCCCGCGACGGTGATCACGGCGCCGCCGTACGAGTGCCCGGCGAGCAGCACGGGGCCCTCGATCTGCTCGACGACGGAGCGGATGTACGCGGCATCGCCGATCAGGCTGCGGTTCGGCACGGCGGGGACGCGCACGGTGTACCCCTGGTCGAGCAGGATCCGGGTCACGGGCGCCCAGCTCGCGGCATCCGCGAAGGCTCCGTGAACGAGGACGATGGTGGGGGAAACGGACATCGGATGCCACTCCTCTCGTCGCAGCCGGTCGCCGCGAGTGGGTGCCCACGCTAGGCAGCGCCGTCGCGAAGCGGCAGGGGCATTCGTCGAGACTCGGGTTCGACGAATGTCGAAAGCGGATCACCGCCCGGACGAGATCGGTGACAGGCTGGAGGAAGGGTCTCGGGCATCTGTCTGCTCATCGAGCGGGCTGTCTCGCACTGCGTTGATTTGGCTGCGCAGCTTTGCGAAGAATTGGCGGCCCCGAATAGGCCGCTCCCCCCAGGCGCCTCGCGGGCCGGGAACACAGGGAGCGCTCAATTCGAGGACGCGGAGCAATCCGTCCGCCACAAGCCACCCGCTCCGTCCTCCCAGACCGGCGTTGAGTTCGCGAGGAGCTCACGCCTGTTCGGAGACGTAGTGTTTGACGCCTTGCTTCTGACCTTTGACGAATTTGCACCCACGACGATGTTGGCCAGCGTCGTTGCAACCGTCTACGTACTCCTGATTGCTCTCGTCACCATCGTTGCCACCTTTGGTCGTGGCGAGCGGAGCAAGAACGCGTATCGAGTTCTGAAAGTGCTCACCCGCCGCAAACAGGACCGCTCAGACGATGACATGCAATGAGCCGTAGACGCAGGTGGAGCAAACGAAGCCGGCGAGACGCGCCACAACACCCGCGCCCGCGAGGGCGCTCCGCTTGATCCAGGTCACGCCAACGCGCTCGACAACCGTGCGGTTGTCGAGCGCGTTACAAGGTCTTCAGCGCTCAGATCTGGGTGTACGAGACTCCCGTCAGTTTTTCCGAGACGGTCCAGAGTCGCCGGGCCAGTTCGACGTCGTGGGACTTATGGCTTGAGCGTGCTACTTCGGGGTTTCCGCGGACGCCTCCGAGGCCGTTGGGGCCGTAGTACTGGCCGCCCGTTGCGGCGGGGTCGGTGGCGGCTCGCAGGCTGGGCAGAGCTCCCATGGCGGGGCTTTGCGACATGAGACGCATCACGAAGAACTCGGACACCGGGTTGAGGTGCTGCCCGAGGTTGGTGCTCGATCCGCCGGGGTGTGCGGCGAGGACGTTCGTGGTGGCATGGGCGGCGGCGAGGCGGCGTTGGAGTTCGTAGGTGAAGAGGAGGTTGGCGAGCTTCGACTGGCCGTATGCGGCGACTCGGTTGTAGCCGCGCTCGAGGTTCAGGTCGTCGAAGTGGATGTCGGCCCGGTTGCGGTGGCCAAGGCTGCTGACAGTGACCACGCGCGAGCCCTTCACTGGCAGCAGAGTGTCAAGGAGCAGCCCGGTGAGTGCGAAGTGTCCGAGGTGGTTGGTCCCGAAATGCAGCTCGAAGCCGTCTGCGGTACGACCTTCCGGGGTGTACATCACGCCGGCGTTGTTGATGAGCAGATCGATGCGGGGGTGTGCGGTTTTCAGCTCGGTGGCGGCCGTGCGCACGGATTCGAGGGATCCGAGGTCGAGCTTTCGCACTTCCAGGCTCGCTCCGCGGGTTGCGGCAGCGATTCTGTCTGCGGCGGCCTCACCCTTCTTGATATCGCGCGCGGTCAGCACAACGTGGGCGCCGGCCGCAGCGAGAGCGGAAGCTGTCTCGAAACCCAGACCGGTGTTCGCACCGGTGACGACGGCGGTACGTCCCTTCTGGGACGGAATGCTCGAGGTGGTCCATTTAGCCATGAGGGTGTCCTTCGGGATCAGGCGAGGAATCCGCCGTCGACGGCGAGGTGGGCGCCGGTGACGTAGGCGGCGTCGTCGGAGAGGAGGAAAGCGACAGCGCCGGCGATCTCTTCGCCGGTGCCCATGCGGGCCATGGGGACACCGATCTTGACGACTTCCTGGGTGGCTTCCACGTTGGCTTCGGTGAGCTCGGTGAGGATGACGCCGGGCTGGAGCTCGTTGATGCGGATGCCCTGGGGGCCGTACTCGACGGCGGCGGAGCGGGTGATGCCGCGCACGCCGTGCTTGGCGCCGACGTAGTCGCGGGGGAGGCGGCCGCGGTCGGCGAAGACGCTGGAGATGTTGACGATGGAGCCGCCGCCTGCGGCCAGAATGGCGGGGATCTCGTACTTCAGGCTGTAGAAGACGCTGTTGAAGTTCTTGTCGATGACGTCCTGCCAGTCCTCGACGGTCTGCTCGTGCAGAGAGGTGGGGAGGTGACCGCCGCCGCCGGCGTTGTTGACGGCGAAGTGCAAGCCGCCGAACTCCTCGACGGTGCGGGCGACGGCGCGTTCGAGGTCTTCCGGCTTGGTGACGTCGCCGGCGACGGCGAGGGCGCGGCCTCCGGCGGCAGTGATTTCGTTCACGACGTCGACGAGCTTGTTCTCGCGGCGGCCGAGGACGGTGACGGCGGCGCCTTCGGCGGCGAGGCGGACGGCGGTCGCGCGGCCCATTCCGGAGCCGGCGCCGGTGACGAAAGCGACCTTGTTGGCGAACCTGTTCATTGTTCTTCTTCCTTGCTGGTGGTGTGTGAATGAGACCCGCGTTCGGGTATCGGCTGGCGGCGTGGCGCCGGGGTGACGAGGAGGGGCCCGCGGGGGTGGGGGCCAGGGCGGACCCCTCCTCTGCTCTGGGGTGGGTTAGGCCTTCTCCCCCGGGAGGGCGACGGGGTAGGCCTGGTCGAAGTCCAACGAGGTGCTGGCGTCCTGCCACAGGGTCGCCTCGTCGATCTGGCTCTGGGAGTAGGCCACAGCCGCCTGCACGGCGCCCGCTCCAAGGAGGAAGTGCGAAGGGGTTTCGTCGACCTTGGCCAGGCGCACGAGGGCTTCGCCGGCACGCTCGGGGTCACCGGCCTGAACGAGGGGGGTTCCCATGACCGAAGCCATGGCCCCCACCGACGCCTGGTAGTGCTCCGGGATCGACTGGATTTCCATGGACGATCCGGCCCAGTCGGTCTTGAACCCGCCGGGCTCGACGACGACGTACTTGATGCCGAACGCGGCGGTCTCGGAAGCCAGCACGCGAGTGAGGCCGTCCACGGCGAACTTCGCCGCCTGGTAGGCGCCCAGGCCGGGGGCGCCGCCGACGCGGCCTCCGAGGGAGGAGAACTGGATGATCAGACCCGAGCCCTGCTCACGCATGACGGGAATGGCTGCCTTCGAGACGTAGTAGACGCCCCAGAAGTTGGTGTCGAACTGCTGACGGAAGTCGTCTTCCGGAGCGGTCTCCACGGGTGCGATGTTGGCGTATCCGGCGTTGTTGACGACCACGTCGACGCGGCCGAACTGCTGGACGGCAGCCTCGAACGCTGCCTCGACCTGCTGCGCGTTGTTGACGTCGAGAGCCACCGGGAGAACGCGATCGCCGTACTCGTTCACCAGATCAGCGAGCTGCTCGGGCTTGCGCGCCGTCGCAACGACCTGATCGCCTGCCTCGAGTGCCGCGATGGTGAGAGCGCGACCGAAGCCCCGCGAAGAACCGGTGATGAACCATGTCTGAGTTGTCATGCAGTTAGCAAAACATAGTTCCGTTAATTGCGCAACTGCGTTCCGTTAAGCGCTCCCGTTGCGGGCCCCCAGCCCGTCAGTCCCGCCCGGAGTGCCAGTTTCCAAGGGAGGATACGGGTCCTTTGTTACAGAAACAGTGTTGTGTCATTATGGTTTCATGAGCACAGATTTTCAGAGGGCGCGGAGCCCTGAGGCGAAGCTCGCACGGGAGAACGCGATCCTCGACGCCGCGCGCTCGCTCGCCACCGAAGGTGGCATCCGCGGCGTCACGCTGACCGAGGTGGCCGAAAAAGTTGGCATGCACAAGTCCGCGCTGCTGCGTTACTTCGAAACCCGCGAAGAGATTTTTCTCCGCCTCGCCGCTGAGGGGTGGCACGACTGGTCGACGGCCCTTCGTGCGCAGCTCGCCATGCTCGCCCCCCAGGGCGTCGAAGGTTCAGGGAAGAAGGGCAACCCGGAGGCGGTAGCCGCGATCATCGCGTCCTCGCTGATGGCGCGACCGCTGTTCTGTGACCTTCTTGCGCATGTTCCGATGAACCTCGAACGCAACGTCTCGCTCGAGACAGTCAGAATCTTCAAACGCATCGCGCTCGATGAGATGGCCGCAATTTCCACTGTTCTCCGGGATTCGCTCCCGCTGACAGAAGCGCAGGCCGCAAACGTCCTCACCACAGCAGGAGGGCTGGCCGGAGCGCTCTGGCAGATGGCGGCGATGGGCACCAACCTCCGCCACTTCTACGAGACTGAGCCGGATCTCGCGCATGCGGTCGTGAATGCTGGCCCGCAGCTGACCGACATTCTCACCGGCCTCATCGAGGGATACGTAGCCCGCAATCACTGACCCCCGCGCACAACGTTCCTCCCGGCTCGGCATCTGAGCACAGACCACCACGCGGCGAACGCTGAGTGCGCACAAGAGGGGAAACGCTCAGTCCGATGGATCTGTCTCCCACTGGAAGAGCGTGACGGTTTCGAGCGCGTCCTGCCAGACGATCGGTGCGCCGCGCCGAGTCGCGAGGAAGGCCTTCGTCCTGGCGAAATTGTCCAAGACTCGAGGCATCGGCTTGAGCGGGCGCGTGAGGGCGCGACCAAAATTGTCCCAGTGGATGGGGTAGATGCGAGCTGGGTGGACGGCCCCGACGGTGTTCGACCAATAGTCCTCCTGGAACTGCTTGTCCTGCGCGCCTAGTCCGCCGATGCCGAGGTAGAGCACATCGGCTTCCACGCCGCCGAATGTGCCCGCGACGAAGTTCGCGCTCGGGTGGATCAGCACGTTCCCGGCCGGGTGGGTGATATGGAAAGAGAACGTCCCACCCGTCCTGTACTCGCTCGCCTTCGCGGGCGGAACCAAGGGGCGATCGATCGTGCCGGGGTAGCGGTCCCCCGGGCTGTGAACACCACGGAAGACGCGGACCGAAAAGGCTCCGAAAGCCAGCTGATCGCCATCGCCGATCCGATGCAAACGGCCCTCATCGAGGCCGGCACCGCGACCGATGTTGAGAGTGGACTCGGACCCATAGAGGTGACCACCCGTGACCTTCAAGACCTCGGCGGAGTCGAGGGCGTGATCGTGGTGGGAGTGTCCGGTGAAGAGAGCATCAACGGCCCCGACGTTGCCGTCCGCAAGCGCTTTGCGGATGTGTCCGATGTCAGGCCGAATCTTGCCGAACAGCACCTTGAAAAGAGATGGGCGCGTCAGGAAGGCATCGATGAAGATCCCACTGGTTCCATCCGTGAGATAGAGCGATGACGTTCCGAAGAAGGTCGCCCGAACAGTTGCCATGCTCATCTGCTCCCCAAGTCGATCGTGATCCTCATGATGCTCGAAGCACTCATTCGTTCGATTTGTCGGCGCGGCGTGAGGCGAAACCGATCGGGTTTTACATCACGGACTGACGTCGAGGGGTGAAAAGGGAGTTGCCTTGGCACATGCCGACGACACCGCATGGAATGAAAAGTCAGATCTGCATGTCTGTGAGCCACTGCTGCACGGAGCGGGCGTGATGCAGAGCAGCTTCTGCGTGGCTCGGCACCTGTTAGCGACGAGGGATCCCCGCCTAACAACTTGATCGCCGCCGCAAACCAGCCGTCTTCGTAAGCACGCGTTTCGTCCTCAGAGGCGCATCTCCAGAGCAGCGGCGGCCGTTCGGGCGATAAACACTGCACCCAGCTCGGCTTTCTCCTCGACCTGGCCCTTGCTCTTCATGTCGCTGAAGATCCACTTCGCTTCGTCCGTGAGTTCAGCATCATTGGCGACTTCTAGCGCCCGGGCGCGCTCTTGCGGCGTGAGGGGCCGGTTCGGGAGCTGCACCTGTGGACGCTCGTACGTGAGCCTCCTCTCGACGCCCTCGTCGATGACGATGATGCGGACAGTGCATTCGGTGGAGTAATCCACGCGTCGATCGCGTCCCGTAGTCATGGCGGTACACAACCATCTTCTGCTTCACGTCGGAACTCCTTTGCGGGAGTTCGCTCGAACAGGAGATCGTTCATGGCGCCATTCGAGCCCCGATCCGCTTGCGACCCGGAACGTCGGGTGGGCCGCGCGCGGGAGGGTTGAGGTGGGGCGTAGCGTCTCCACGCCCCACCTCAACGCTGGGTCAGGCCGAGACGGCCCACTCTGCGCGGTATGCGCCCGACTCGGAGCGGAGGAAGGCGATCCGGTTTGGGTGGAGCGCTGCGTCGATGTCGACGTACCGGAGGATGCCGGTTCGGACCATGATGACCGCCGGCACGCCGGTCGGGTTGACCTGTCGGACGGCGAGGGCGATCGCGGTGTCCATCACTGCTACCTCGAGCGGGGTCAGGGCCTCGTCGGGGAAGTGCATGAAGGCATAGACCTGGCGCCCGTCGCGCATGGTGAGCTCCAGGTGCAGCCGCAGGCTGACCATCTCGTACCCGTCGATGTCGGCGACGACCGTGTTGCGCTGCCGCCGGCGTGCAGAACGAACGGGATGCGCCGCCAGTACGGCGGTCATGCCGGCGGCGGCGACTTCGTAGCTGCGACGCATCCGGTCGTTCGCCCGGAGCACGGCCTGGTGCAGGGCTCCCCCGCGGGAGCCGTTGGCGATGTACTCCAGCACGGCGGTCAGGAACCGCTCGTAGGCGAAGGCGAAGAAGCGATTCTCCGACGGCGCCTCGACCTGCTGTCGGTCTTGTGCGACGTGCGTGGCGCGGCCCTTGCTGCGGGCGCGCGTGAAATCGCGGAGGTGGGTGAGGGAAGGAACGTGGTCCTCAGTGGGCATGTTGCTGCAATCTCCGCCTGGTGCGGCGGGACGCGGAGAAGAACCATGACGAGAGCTGGGCGCCGACCCGGGAGGACAACGCCGAAACGTTGCCCTCCCGAGACCTCATCCCTTGCCGAGGGTGCGACCAGCGCTCGACTTGGCCGACTTGCTCGAGGAGCCGGACGCGAGCGTCCGGCCTGCCTTGCTCAGCTGGCCCTTCGAGGGCTTGGACGATCCCGACGATGCCTTCGCCATGGTGGTTCCTCTCCTGTTGGAGCAGATCACCCGCCTCCGACTTACGCCGTTGGCCTCGCAGGGGTCACGAAACCCCTAGAGTCGAGAGGTCCTCCTACAGACACCTCAACCCCGATCTGCGGTACTGGATTCACCTTCCAGCTCTCGCCGGTCGGGGTTTCTTCGTACGTAAGACCAGTTTAGCGGTGGGGACTGACATCAAACCGCTGTAAGCGCGTTTCCGGCGACAAATCTGTGATCCACGTGGTGAAACCCCATTCATCGCGTTTAAACGCCCCTAGGGGCACCTGGGGGCCGAACAAGCCACTTTTCCACGAGGGGACGTCACCAATGCACTGCCTTGCTACATGATGCGGCGCATTGCGGCCCCGCCGGCTTGCGAAAGTAGAACATAGGTTCGACAATTGCGGAATGCGTGACGAAGGGCCCCGGTGGCATCCACAACTGGCCGCCCACGAGGGACCCCCCGCGCACTGCGTAATGCTCAACGCCCGCGGAGGAACCGCAGGAACGATAGAGCTGCGCCGGACTGAGGATGGCCCGCGATACCGAGTGGAGTACGACGGCGATCTCCTGGGATGGGCGACGTCGCTGAAGACGGCCACGGAGCGTCTGCACCGCACCATCATCTCCGCGGGCGTGCCAGGTGGCGGGATCAACGGTTCGTGACCGTCGACGAGACGTGAGGGACCACGCATGGTGCAGGTCTGGTCACCGATGTGCCAACTGCAGCGTTCCCCCGAGCCGGGCATGTGGTTCATCTTCGACAAGAGCAAGCGCCACCCCCAGGCTCACATCACACCCCCATTGGGCGCCCCTGGGGCAGTTCGCGGGCCTTGACGGTCGGGAAGGGCTTGCCGTCGTTGTATTTCTGCTCGAGGCGCTCCACCTCTGCCACCGCGACAAAGTTCAGAAACTGGGAGATGTTCCGGAACCCTTCTTGCGCGAACGTGTGCACGATCGCATCGCGGATGCGGTCGGTGTTCTCGGGCTCCTGGTAGAACGACACCTTCGGTGGGCACTTACTGCGCTTCTTCGACACGGACGCCACGACCGCGGGTGCTACCTCTGCGGGCTTCTGATCTGACGCAGGGGCAGTGGGGGCCGGCTGTGTTGCTTCGACGGGCTGGTCGTCGTCTAGGCGCCCGACGAGGGACGAGAGGGTTTTGCGTGCCATGGGGTTCCCCTATCTCTTTCCGTTGGCCCAGAAACTCGTGAGCTCTAGGGCGAGGTCTTTGTAGTCGTCGATCGCGTCGGCGCTGGCGCGGCTGCGCGGGTAGGTCGTGACCACATCTCCGGTGAGGGGTGCGTCGGTGTGCATCAAGTATTCGCGGATGTAGCTGCGGAACCGCGGAAGTGCGTCATTTGTCGAAGCCGGGTGCCGGCGCCCGCGAGTAGGGTCGGGGCCAGGGAGGCGTCATGGCCGAGTTCAGCAGGGGTTTCGGAGCACGTCGACGCGCCTCCGATCCGCAGCTCCCTCCGGGGCAGTACCTCACCGACGATTTCCCGGTTCTGTCGGCGGGTCCGACTCCTCGCATCCGGACCGAGGACTGGCAGTTCGCGATCCGCACCGAGACGGGCGCGACGACGACGTGGACGTGGGAAGAGATCCACGCGCTGCCGATCGAAGACGTGCACACCGACATCCATTGCGTGACGCGATGGTCGAAGTTCGGCACGTCGTGGCGCGGGGTCTCGGTCGACACCCTGCTCGCCGGTGTCGACAGCGCGGCCCCCTCGGTGATGGCGCACTCGTACGGCGGCTACACGACGAACGTGCCCGTGAAAGACCTCATGGGCGGCAAGGCGTGGGTGGTCTTCGAGTTCGACGGCAAGCCGCTCGCGCCCGAGCACGGGGGACCCGCCCGCTTGCTCGTCCCGCACCTCTACTTCTGGAAGAGCGCGAAATGGGTGCGCGGCCTCGTCCTGCAGGCGCGCGACGAACCCGGCTTCTGGGAGCAGAACGGCTACAACATGCACGGCGATCCGTGGCGCGAAGAGCGGTACTGGTGACGGCGACGCCCTGGCTCCCGGCGCATGTCGAGTCGGTCACCCGCCTCACCGCGCACGCCCGCTCGCTCGTGCTCGACGTGCCGGGCTGGACGGGGAGCCTGCCCGGTCAGCACCTCGACATCCGCCTCACCGCCGAGGACGGCTATCAGGCCGAGCGCTCCTACTCGATCGCGAGCTTCGGTCCCGGGGAGCGCGTCGAGCTCGCCGTCGACGAGGTCGAGGACGGCGAGGTCTCGCCCTACCTCGTCGAAGAGGTACGTCCGGGTGACTTCCTCGAGGTGAAGGGGCCGCTCGGCCAGTACTTCGTCTGGCGCGAGGACGACCCCTCGCCCGTACAGCTCATCGCGGGCGGCTCCGGCATCGTCCCCCTGCTCTCGATCGCCCGGGCGCGCGCGGTCGCGGGCACGGCCCAGCCCTTCCGCCTGCTGTACTCGGTGCGTTCGGCTCCGGATGCCATGTACGCCGACGAGATCGAGACGCTCGGCGCCCGTGGCATCCCGACCGAATGGATCCACACGCGTCTCGCCCCGCCCGGATCGCCGCGGGCCGCCGGCCGCGTCTCGCTAGCCGAGCTCGAGCGCCTGACGATCCCGCCCTCCGAGCGGCCCCTCATCTACATCTGCGGACCGACGGCCTTCGTCGAGGCCACCGCCGACGCGGTCGTCGCCGCGGGCCACCCTCCGCTGCGGGTGCGGACGGAGCGGTTCGGCGGGGCGTCCTGACGCGTCACGCCCGCAGCAACCCCTCCTCGCGCAGCGGCACCACCGATGCCTCGGCCGCTTCCTCCTCCCACAGCCGCAGCAGCTTCAGCGCCAGGTGCAGGGTGCTCCGCTGCAGGCCGTCGGCGAGCGCGGCGCGCACCGCGTCGGGGAGGTGCTCGAGCCGGTAGTACAACGTCGTGCGGTGGATGTGCAGGCGTTCGCAGGCCACGGGCACACGGCCGGCGGCATCCAGGTACGCCTCCACCGTCTCGCGCGGCGTCGGATCGTCGAGTGCGAGCAGGTCGAAGGCGGCGGGGCAGGCTTGATGCAGCAGGGAGCGCGAGCGCGGCACCGTGTGCATGAGCGCCCACCCGCCGAGGTCTTCGGCCCGCACCGACGCGACCTGGTCGGGCAGGGTCGCGCGCAGGCGCGCCGAGGCGGTCGCCCGCGCGACGGCATCGTCGATGTCGGCCTCGACGGCGCCGCACGTCGCCATTCCGAGACCTCGCGGCACGACCCCGTGTACGGCGGTCTCGCGGGTGACCGCATCCGTCAGCTCGTCGAGGTCGCGCACGGGCGCGGCGAGGAAGACGGCGGATCCCTCGCGGATGCCGACGAAGTGGACCGCCCCGTGCAGGGTGAGCGCGAGGTGCCGACCGAACGCGGTGATCGCGAGTTCGCGCGCCGGGTCGAGTCGGATCACGAGCACGTCGAGGTCGTCGGCGCGGCCGTCGACCCAGCGCCGGGCGCGCACCTCGCCGAGGGCGTCGCGCCGGCTCCGGGGATCGGCATCCAGGAGTCCGGCGAGCACCGTGTCCCGCGACGCGGCCAGGCCCGCCCCGAGGTCGAGCAGGTACGCCGCCGCGTCGATCACCGCCCATTCGAACGGGCCGAGCTCGCTCTGCATCGCGCCGACGATGCGCAGGTGAGCCGCTCCCCGGCCGAACGGCACGTCGACGCACACGCCGTCGCGGTCGGCGGACGCCGGGTACGTCGTCTCGCGTACGCGCACCCGACGACCGAGCATCGTCGAAAGCTGTTCCACGATCTGCGGCGGATGCATCCCGACTCCTCGCGTGCGGTCCGGTGGGGGTGCTCACAACATAGGCCGGTGACACACGCCGCAGCGTGGCCCTCTCGCACACACGGTACCGCTCCCACGGCGCGCGAGAGGCACATCCCGGTTGCCCGGAATGCGCCTCTCGTCAGGGGTTCACGACTGGATGAACGCGAGGATGTCGGGGTTGATCACATCCGCGTGCGTGGTGAGCATCCCGTGCGGGTAGCCCTCGTAGATCTTCAGGGTCGAGTTCGCCAGCATCTCGTGCTGGCGGATCGCGGCGGCCTTGTACGGGACGACCTGGTCGTCGTCGCCCTGCAGCACGAGCACGGGCACCGTGATGGCCCGCAGGTCGGCTTCCTGGTCGGTCTCCGAGAAGGCTTTGATGCCCTCGTAGTGCGCGACGGCGCTGCCCGTCATGCCCTGGCGCCACCAGTTGTCGATGACCGGCTGCGAGGGGGTGACACCCTCACGGTTGAAGCCGTAGAAGGGACCGGATGCCACGGCCTCGAAGAACTCGGCACGGTTGGCCGCGAGCGCCTCCCGGAATCCGTCGAACACCGACAGCGGGGTGCCCTCGGGGTTGTCCTCGCGCTGCAGCATGAGCGGCGGGACGGCCGCAACCAGGACAGCCTTGGCGACCCGGCCCTGCGGCTCGCCGTGCTTCGCGACGTAGCGGGCGACCTGGCCGCCGCCGGTGGAGTGGCCGATGTGCACGGCGTTGCGCAGGTCGAGGTGCTCGACCACGGCGCTGACGTCGCTGGCGTAGTGGTCCATGTCGTGGCCGGTGCCGATCTGCGACGAGCGGCCGTGACCGCGCCGATCGCTCGCGATCACGCGGAAGCCCTTGCCGAGGAAGTAGAGCATCTGCGCGTCCCAGTCGTCCGACGACAGGGGCCACCCGTGGTGGAACACGATCGGCTGCGCCTCGGGGGCGCCCCAGTCCTTGTAGTAGATCTCTGCGCCATCTTCGGTGGTCACGAATGCCATGACATTGCCCGCTTCCTTGTCTCGACGAGTGCGCCACGAACGTGGCTCCACAACTCAACTCCGCGAGGGCCCGGCGGGCATCAGACGTTCGTCGAGAACCGGTGGCCGTCGGGCCGCCCTCACGCCCTGCCTCCACGCCCTCCGCGATCCGCACTGTCCGAGATCTGAGACACCTTCGTTCCCCACCCCCCGCGAAACGCCCACCGGGGAGGCACGCTGGACCCATGACGATCCCCCACCTCACCCGCCTCGCCGACCTCGCTCCCACGCCGTGGGCCAACGGGCGCGGCCAGACGATCGAGTTGGCGCGCCGCCCCTCGACCGGGCCTTTCGCCTGGCGCCTGTCGCTGGCGACGATCACCGAGGCCGCGCCGTTCTCCCCTCTCCCCGGTGTTTCTCGCGCGCTGCTCACGGTCGACGGGTCACTGTCCCTCGTCGTCGACGGACGTCCGTGCGAACTGGGACGCCACGAGTCGGTGGTCTTCCCCGGCGACGCGGCCGTCTCGGTGGCCGCCCCGGGGGCTGCGCAACGCGACCTCAATCTCATGGTGCGCGGTGCGGCGACACCCGCGCTCGACACCCTCGCGATCGACGGGCGGGTCACGACGACCGCCGACGTGATCGCGGTCGTCGCCCTCGACGGAGAGGTCACGGCGCTGGGGGCGCGCCTGCTCCCCGGAGACACCGTCCTCACCGAGGGGACGGAGACCGCCCTCCGCGGACGCGGCACGGTCGCCGTCGCCACGATCCACTGAGTGGTCGGGTCTCGCGTCTGTCCGTGCCGACGGACGGCGGGTGCGGGATCAGGATGCCGCGAACCGCGGCAACACCTCCGTCAGCGCCTCGACGAGTCCGGGCTCTCCGAGCGAGAGTCGCAGCCCCTCTCCCGCGAAGACGCGCGTCGAGATGCCCGCGTCGGCGCACAGCGCACCGAGCTCCGCGCTGCGGGGGCCGAGCGGCATCCACACGAAGTTCGCCTGGGTGGCGGTGACGGGGATCCCGGCCGTCCCGAGCATCTCCGTGACCCTCGAGCGCTGCGCGCGGACGCGCGCGACGATCGCCTCGCGGTGCGCGTCGTCGTCGAGGGCGGCGACCGCAGCCGCGACCGAGAGCGCGCTCACGGGGAAGGGCGGAAGGATCTTGCGGATCGCGGCGATGACATCCGGGTGCCCGAGACCGTACCCGACGCGGAGCCCCGCCAATCCGTACGCCTTCGAGAAGGTGCGCAGCAGCACCAGGTTCGCGTGGGCGGCGACGAGCTCGCGGGCGCGCGGGCGGTCGTCGCGGTCGTCGAAGTCGAGGTACGCCTCGTCGAGGACGACCAGGACGTGCGCCGGCACGCGCGACAGCACCTCAGCGACCTCGGCGTGCGTGAGACCCACCCCGGTCGGGTTGTTCGGGGAGCACAGCACGAGCGCGGCCGTGCGGTCATCGACGGCGGCGATCATCCTCTCGAGGTCGTGTCCGCCGTCGGCGCGGTTGTCCACCGGGACGGGCTCGCCCCCCGCGGTCAGCACGCAGATGGGGTAGGCCTCGTAGCTTCTCCAGGGCAGGACGACGCGCGCGCCCGGGGCGACGTGCGCGAGGAGCAGGTAGTTCAACAGCGACAGCGAGCCGTCGGCGACGGCGACCTCGGCGGGGTCCGCCTCGAGACGGTCCGAGATCGCTCGGATGAGGTCCGTCCCCCCGAGCATCGGGTAGCGGTTGGGCCGGGCGAGGCGGTCGAGCACGGCATCCCGTACCGCCGGGGACAGTCCGTCGGGGGCCTCATTCGAGGAGGCCCGCACGCGTACGGGCACGGCACTCGCGAGAGCGGACGAGTACACCGGCACCCCGCCGAGCTGGGGACGGGCGGGCACGGTGCCGGCGGGCAGGGTCGACCAGCTCACCGGATGCCGCCGGCCACCGTGCGAGCCGCGGCGAGCGCGCGACCGGACTGGACGAAGGCGACGGCCGCCGCGATCTCGGGAGCGAGGTAGCGGTCGGTGCCGGGGCCGGGGACCTCCTCGCGGAGGGCTCCCACCACCGCCGCACCGACCGGGCCGGGAGCGGCGGAGCGGATGTCGATCGCCCGCGCCGCGGAGAGGATCTCGATCGCCACGACGCGCTGCGCCCCGTCGACGGCACGGCGGAGCTTGCGCGCGGCCGCCCACCCCATCGACACGTGGTCCTCCTGCATCGCCGAGGTGGGGATCGAGTCCACGGATGCCGGAACAGCCAGGCGCTTGAGCTCGGAGACGATCCCGGCCTGCGTGTACTGGGCGATCATGTGCCCCGAGTCCACGCCCGGATCGTCGGCGAGGAACGGCGGGAGCCCGTGGCTGCGAGCGGGGTCGAGCATCCGGTCCGTGCGTCGCTCGGAGATCGAGGCGAGATCGGCCACCGCGATCGCGAGGAAGTCGAGCACGTAGCCGACCGGGGCGCCGTGGAAGTTGCCGTTGGACTCGACGCGCCCGTCGAGGGTGACGACGGGGTTGTCGACGGCGCTCGCGAGCTCGCGCCCGGCGACGAGTGCGGCGTGGGCCACGGTGTCGCGTACAGCTCCGTGCACCTGCGGTGCGCAGCGCAACGAGTAGGCGTCCTGCACCCGCGTGAAGCCGGTGGGGGCGGCGATGTCGCTGCCCTCCAACACCGCGCGGATGACCGCGGCGCTGTCCGCCTGGCCGGGGTGCGGACGCAGGGCCTGGAGGTCGGCCGCGAACACCGCGTCGGTGCCGCGGAGCGCCTCGACGCTGAGCGCCGCCGCGATGTCGGCGGTCGGCAGGAGCTGCTGCAGGTCGTGGATGGCCATGACGAGCATTCCCAGCATGCCGTCGGTGCCGTTGATGAGCGCGAGTCCCTCCTTCTCGCGCAGCGCGACGGGCGTGAGGCCGGCGGCCGCGAGCGCGTCGGCCGCGGGGTGGACGATCCCCTGGGCGTCGCGCACGTGCCCTTCGCCCATGACCGCCAGGGCGCAGTGGGCGAGGGGAGCGAGGTCGCCGGAGCAGCCGAGGCTGCCGTACTCGCCGACGAGGGGAGTGAGATCGGCGTTGAGCAGGCCCGCGTAGGCCTCCGCGACCTCGGGGCGGACGCCGGTGCGCCCCGTCGCCAGCGTCGACAGGCGCAGCAGCATGAGGGCGCGCACGACCTCGCGCTCGACCTCGGCACCGCTGGAGGCGGCGTGGCTGCGCACGAGCGACGCCTGCAGCTGCGCGCGGAGGTCTCCCGGGATCGACTTCGAGGCGAGGGCACCGAATCCCGTCGAGACCCCGTAGTGCGGCCGGGTGTCCTCGGCGAGCGCATCGATGATCAGGCGCGATGCCTGCATCGCCTCCAGGGCATCGTCCGAGAGCACGACGCGGGCACCGTCACGGGAGACGGCGACGACATCGTCCGGCGAGAGGGCGCCGACCCCGACGGTGACGATTCGTGTGCGCATGCGGATGCCTTTCTTTCCGTGGACGACCCGTCCTCCACGCGGGAGGAAGGCCGGTTCCCATCGTGCGGCCGGCCCGGAGCGGCATCCGGTGATCCGTCCCGGCTTGTGTCTGACGGGTCAGATCGCCGCCGCGAGTCCCGGATCTCAGACACCCGTGAGCGACCGGATGCCGGAAATCCCGCGCCGGGGGTCTTTCATGGAGGCATGCCCCGCACGATCCAGGCCCTCCGGCTGCACCGCGACCTCGTCGCGGAGGTCGCGGACGTCGTCGTGCCCGAGCTGCACGAGGGCGAGGTCCGCATCCGGACCGAGGCCGCGGGCGTGTGCGGATCCGATGTGCATGCCGCGCGGACCGGGGCATGGATCGAGTACTGGCCCGCCACGACCGGACACGAGGTCGCGGGGGTCGTCGTCGAGAGCCGCTCGGCGGCGGTCGCGGTGGGGTCGCGCGTCGTCGTCGATTCCCGGATCCCCTGCCGCGCGTGCGACGACTGCGCCGTGTCCCCCCGCCTGTGCGCCGACCTGACGTGGCTCGGGGAGTCCCGCCCGGGAGGCTTCGCCGAAGAGCTCACGGTCCCGGCATCCGACACGTATCCGATCCCCGACGAGACCCTGCCGCTCGACGTCGCCGTCCTCGCCGAACCGCTCGCCGTCGTCCTCACGGCTCTGGACGGCATTCCGGACGACACCCGCACGGTGCTCATCCAGGGGTACGGACCGATCGGCGCGCTCGCGCACCTCGTCCTGCGCGGACGCGGGATCGGGGTGAGCGTGATCGAGACCGATCCCGGGCGGCTGGCCCGAGCCGTTGCGCGCGGAGCCGAAGAGGTCACGGGCCGGGTCGATGTCGTCCTGGATGCCGCGGGCTATCCGGGCTCGGTGCGCACGGCCTTCGAGACCGTCCGCCGAGGAGGCAACGTCGCGGTCGTCGCGATCGGCGATCACCCGATCGACATCTCGGCCCAGGCCCTCGTGGAGAAGGGCGTCGACATCGTCACCTCCGTCGGCTTCGACGACGACGGCATCCCCTCCGCCCTCGGCATCCTCGCCGCCGATCCGGTCGCCTTCGCGGACGTCGTGAGCGACCGCATCCCCCTCGACGAGCTCCCCTCTCTCCTGGTCGCCCCGCGCCCCCCTCTCGGAAAGGTCGTGGTGCACTTCCCATGAGCCGCAGGTACCTCATCACGGGCGGCACGAGCGGCATCGGAGCCGCGGTCGCACGACACCTCACATCCCACGGCCACCGTGTGCTGATCACCGGGACGTCGCGCGCCTCGGTGGACACCGCCCTCGCCGAGGGGGTCGCCGCGCACGGTGCTGTGGCGGATGTGACGGATGCCACGGCCGTCGAGACCGCGTTCTCGGAGGCGGTCGCCGCGTTCGGCGGACTCGACGGCGTGTTCGCGAACGCGGGTATCGACGGCGAGGGCAAGGCCGCCGAAGAGCTCGACGCGGGCGTGTTCCGCCGGGTGCTCGAGGTCAACACGGTCGGTGTCCTCCTCGTCGCGCAGGCGGCGCATCGCCACCTCGATCGGCCGGGGACGCTCGTCGTCAACGCCTCGGTCAACGCGGTGCGCCCCGAGGCGCACTTCGCCGACTACAACGCCAGCAAGGCCGCGACGCTGGCGCTCGCCAAGACCCTCGCCCTGGAATGGAGCGCCGACCAGCTGTCGGTGACCTCGATCTGCCCGGGCTACTTCCCGTCGAGGATGACGAACGACTGGCTGACCGACCCCGAGGTCGCCCCTCAGCTCCTCGGCCTGATCCCGGCCGGTCGTTTCGGCCGGCTCGATGAGGTCGGAGCCCTCGTCGAGTTCCTCCTCGGGCCCGAAGCCCCCTTCCTCACCGGCGCCGCGATCACCATCGACGGCGGACGGAACATCTGACACCGAGAGAAAGAGCACTCCCATGACGACTCCGTCCATCCGCGAGCGCGGGCGCTGGTCCGACATGTCGGTCGCCGATCGTGCCGACCTGACCACCCGCGGCATCGGCCGCATCTTCGACCCCGAGCTCCGCGCGTCGGTGCTCGCGATCCTGGAAGATGTGCGCGACCACGGCGATGCCGGTCTCCTGCGCGCCCTCGCGACGTTCGACAAGGTGGAGGTGGATGCCGCCGGCATCCGTGTCTCTCGTGAGGAGTTCGCGGCCGCGCGAGCCGAGATCGGCGCGGACATGCTCACCGCGATCCGCGAGTCCATCGCCGCCGTCCGCCGCTACAACGAGCACCTGATCGCCGAGGACGCGGACTGGAGCTTCGAGACGATCCCGGGTGTGGTGGTCGGCGAGCGGACCAGCCCCATCGAGAGCGTCGGACTGTTCGTGCCCGCCGGCAAGGGCTCCTTCCCCTCGGTGCTGGTGCAGCTCGGCACGCCCGCGGTCGTCGCCGGCGTCCCGCGTATCGCGGTGGTGACCCCGCCCGTCCCCGGTTCCGGCGGGAAGGTCGACCCGGCGATCCTGGTCGTCGCCGACGAGCTCGGGATCACCGACGTCTTCCGCGTGAACGGCCCCGCCGGCATCGGCGCGCTCGCGTTCGGCACCGAGACCGTCCCCGCCGTCCGCAAGGTCGTCGGCCCCGGCAGCCCTCCGGTGGCCGTCGCCCAGATCGAGGTCCAGCGCTTCGGCGTCGTGAGCAACATGCTCCTCGGCCCGAGCGAGAGCCTCATCCTCGCCGATGACTCGGCCGACCCGCGTCTTCTCGCCGCCGACCTGCTGAACGAGGCCGAACACGGCCCCGACTCCTCCAGCGTGCTCGTCACCACCTCGGCCGAGCTCCTCGCGGCGGTGCAGATCGAGCTCGCCGAACAGATCGCACAGCTGCCGGCACCGCGCGACGAGTACGCCCGACGCGCCCTGCACAACGGCGGGGCCGTGCTCGTCGACTCGATCGAAGAGGGGGCGGAGGTCGCCAACGTCTACGCCCCCGAACACATGCAGCTCGTGGCGCGCGACGAGGAGAACGTGCTCGATCTGATCGTCGACGCCGCCGAGATCCTGGTGGGTCAGTACACGACGGTGTCGATGGCGAACTTCGCCCTGGGGTGCCCCGCGGCCCTGCCGACGAGCGGGTACGGCAAGGTGTCCAGCGGCATCACGGCCCACACGTTCCGCAAGAAGCGTGCCGTGGCCCGATCGACGCCCGAGGGTCTGCGCGCCCTGGCTCCGACGGTCCTCGCCTACACCGCGCACGAAGGGTTCCCGGCGCACGGCAACTCCGTCGCGATCCGGCTCTGATCGATGAGACTCCGTGAGGCCCTCGACTTCGTCGGTCTGACCCGCGGGCGACCGGCCGGACGGTTCGCCCACCTGTACACGGTCGGCGACGTCCACCGCGCCGCGCGCCGTGCGCTCCCCCACGGCATCTCGGACTACGTCGACGGCGGGGCCGACGGCGAGGTGTCGATCACGGCGAACGAACGCGCGTTCGACGCGTTCCGGTGGCATCCGGATGCCCTCGTGCCCGCCGATGCGATCGACACGTCGACGACGATCGCGGGCGAGCGCTGGGCGGCGCCCGTCGGGCTCGCCCCCACCGGCTACACACGCATGATCCACCCCGCGGGCGAGATCGCCGTCGCCGAGGCGGCGGCCTCGGCGGGCGCGCCGTACGTGCTGTCGACCGTGGCCACCACCACGATCGAGGATGTGACCGCCGCCACGCGCGCACCCTGGTCGCAGCTGTACGCGATGCGCGAGCGCGAGGTGACCGATGACCTCGTCCGCCGCGCCGTCGAGGTCGGGTCGCCCGTGCTCGAGCTCGCCGTGGACACGGCGGTGGCGGGGAACCGCGTGCGCGACCGCCGGAACGGTCTCGTCATCCCGCCGCGCATGACACCGTCGACCATCCTCGGCATCGCGATCAAACCGCGGTACTGGATGGGCATGCTCACGAACGACTCGATCGACTTCGCGCAGGTGAAGGCGAGCGACGTCGGCGGGCGCCTTCCCGGCGGCTCGATCGCCGACATCACCGCCGGGTTCGACGCGGCGCTGGACTGGGACGAGATCGCCCGCATCCGCGACCTCTGGCCGCGCACGTTCCTGCTCAAGGGACCGATCAGCCCCCGGGATGCCGAGCGCGCCCGGGACCTCGGGATCGACGGCGTCCACCTGTCGAACCACGGGGGACGCCAGCTCGACCGTGCCGTCGCGCCGATCGACCTCGTCGCCCCGGTCCGCGCGGCGATGGGGTCCGACGCGCTCGTGGTCGTGGACTCGGGCGTGCGCAGCGGTGGCGACGTCGCGATCGGCCTCGCCCTCGGGGCGGATGCCGCCTTCCTCGGTCGTCCGTACCTCTGGGGCCTCGCCGCGGGTGGGCGCGACGGCGTCGCACGTGTGCTCGAGATCGTGCACGCCGAGCTCGCGCGGACGATGGCGCTCGTGGGCGCCCCCTCGGTCGCGGCTCTGCGCGAGCGCGGGCCCCGCCTGCTCGCGCAGCCCCGTACGCTGGGCGGTGCCTGAGCAGCACAGGGCACAAGAGATCCAGGATGCCGAGATGACCGCCGATCCCGCCGATGACGTCGCCGCCACCATCGCCGCGCCCCCCGAGCGCCCGGTCGGTCCGCGGATGCCGGCGCTGCGTCACGGGGTCGCCGTGCTCCGCTTCCTCGCCAGCAAGCCCGGGCCCGTGGGCGCGGTGGCGATCGCGCGGAGCCTGGATCTTCCCCGCAGCTCGACCTACCAGATCCTCCAGGTTCTGGTCGATGAGGGACTGGTCGTCCACATCCCGGACGCGCAGGGGTACACCCTCGCCGTCGGGGTGTTCGAGCTGGGATCGGCGTACCTCCGGCACCAGCCGCTCGAGCTGCTCGCCCGCCCCCTCCTCAACCGGCTCATGCTCGCGCTGGGCCTCACCGCGCACGTCGGCATCCTGTACGGGCACGAGACGCTCTACCTGCTCAAGGAGCAGCCTCCGCGCGCGACGACGCTCGTCACCGATGTCGGCGTCCGCCTGCCCGCGCACCTGACGGCGACGGGACGGGCCATGCTGGCGATGCTGCCGGCGAGCCAGATCATGGCCATCTACGCCGCGCGGGGCGCGTTCGTCCAGCGCACCGAGCGAGGCCCCCGGAGTCTGCGCGAGCTCCGCTCGCTGCTCGCCGCCGATCGCCAGCGCGGATGGAGCCTCGAGGACGGCCACACCACCGATGGCGTGTCCTGCATCGCCGCCGCCGCGGTCGATCACAACGGTCACCCCGTCGCGAGCTTCTCGGTGTCGTTCGCGAGCGATCAGCTCGTCGAGCTCGAGGCGCACGAACGCGTGGGATCAGCCGTCCGCGAGGCCGCCGCCCAGCTCACGCGACGCCTGCACGGCGATCCCGCGGCCCTCGTGCCGCGACGCGTCGGCGTCTGACACCCGCGCTCCGCGGCACCGGACCGGACGACCCGTCGACCTCGCGGCGTCCGGACGCCGCCCCCACGTGCAGCGTCGGTCCCGACGACCGCGTCCCCGGGCGCCCGCTCCTCACGCGGACGCCCGGGTACCGGGGTGCCGGGCCGCTCACTCGGGCGACACCGCCGCGAAGAACTCCGTGAACACGTCGTCTCCCGCGACCGGTTCGGCACCCGCCGCGACAGCGATGCTCCAGCCGATCGCCGCGCTGACCGGCGTGTGTCCGGTGGGACCTCCGGCCCGCAGCTCGTGCACGAGAGTGGGGCAGCACATCAGCGCGAGGCGCACGAGTCGGCGCCAGTCCGCGGGCAGCATTCCCCGGTCGCGCAGGTCGGCGAGCAGGGGCCGCCACACCAACTCGGCCTTGGCCTCGAGAAAGGCCCCCCGCAGCACGCCGAGATCATGGTCGTGCTCGACGACGAGGCGACCGTCGGCGAAGGAGACGGATGCCGTGTACCGCTCGGTCGCGATCGCCGGTTCGTAGAGCCAGAACGGGTGCGCGAAGACATTGTGGAAGGTGGTCTTCACCTCGGCGAGCAGCGCGGGCACGTGTCGACCGGCGAAGGCGGGGTCGAACTGCGTGAGCACGGCGCGGCCGTCGTCGGCGCGCTCGAACCATACGTTGGCGTTGTGGGCGTCACCGTGGGCGATCACCGCCGCCGGTCCGTAGCGTTCGGGGATGAGCGCGGCGAGCGCTTCGGCGAAGAGCTCGCCCACGCTGCGGTCGTACTCGACGCCGTTGACGACCCACCGCGCGCCGAAGAACGCCGTGTCGTCCAGGACGGCCGCGTCACCGCCGCCCAGCCGGTGCTCCTTCCCCCGGTAGAACCGCTCGACCCGACCGGCGACCGTCGTGCCGTCCGGATCGAGTGCGGGGTCGAACAGGCGATCGCGGAACAGACGGTTGACGGGCTCCGCGGCGAGTTCGGCGATCGTCGCCGCGTGCAGCGTCTCGCGCATGCGGGTGAAGGACACGGCATCCAGATCGCTCTGCGCCTGGACGGCCTCCCTCAGCTGCGGGGTGTCCGCGGCAGCGCGGTCGACCTCGAGACCGCGACACAGGTCGGAGAAACGGGGATCGCGGCGGAGCCGGTACAGCAGGATCTGGCGGCCCGGCTCGCCGTTCGCGATCGCCGGCACATCCACGGGGTAGCCCGCCGCCTGCAGGAGTTCGGCGTTGTAGTACTCCTGGATCGTGTCGTCCTCGCCCTCCTCGGCGTGGAACTTGAAGAAGAACCTCTCGCCGTCGAGGTCGACGGTGCCGTTCAGGGAGTTCAGGCTGTACACGTCGCGGTTGATCGCGAGTCCGGCGACCTCGCGACTCGAGATGTCCCCGATCAGCTCGACGAGGCTGCGCGTGGCGGCGTCCTCGTCACCGGCGAGGTACTGATCGCGCGCGAGCCGCGCGAGCGGCGCGGCGCTCACGCGACCTTCTCGTGCACGAGCTCGAGGATCTCGGCGAACATCCCCCGGAACTCCGGCGAGGTCGTCATCTCCGCGGCGCGCGGTCGAGCGAGCGGTACGCGCAGATCCGCCCGCACACGCCCCGGTCGTGGGGTCATCACGATGACGCGGTCCGAGGTGAAGATCGCTTCTTCGATGTCGTGCGTGATCATGAGCACCGTGAGCTTGTGCTGCTCCCAGATGCGGGTGAGCAGCGACTGCATGTCCCGGCGGGTCAGGGCGTCCAGCGCCCCGAACGGTTCGTCCATGAGCAGGATGCGCGGGCGGTAGCTGAGGGAACGGGCGATGGCCACCCGCTGCTGCATGCCGCCGGAGAGCTGCGCGGGGAAGTGGTCCTCGAAGCCCGACAATCCCACGAGGGCCAGCTGCTCGCGCGCGTAGGCGGCGCGCTCCCTCTTCGACATGCGCTCGTTCTCGAGGGCGAACTCGACGTTGCCCTGTGCCGTCAGCCAGGGGAAGAGGGTGAAGCCCTGGAAGACCACGCCGCGGTCGCGTCCGGGGCCGTCGATCGGGGTGCCGTCGACGGTCACGTCTCCGGTCGTCGCTTCGGTGAGACCCGCGATGATGCTGAGCAGAGTGGACTTCCCGCACCCCGATGCCCCGACGACCGAGACGAACTCGTTCTCGGTCAGGGCCAGATCGATGGGTCCGAGGGCCTCGACGGAACCGAAGCTCTTCGTGAGGGAGTCGACGTGAACGAGACCGCTCATCGGCGGATCCTTTCGTAACGGAACAGCGCACGCCCGATCAGGCGCATGAGCACGTCGGTGACGAGACCCAGGATGCCGAGGACGATGAGGTACGCGAAGATCAGGTCGGTCTGCAGGAACCGCTGCGCCAGGACGATGCGGTACCCGAGACCCGTGGTGGCGGCCACGAGCTCGGCCAGCACGATCCACGTCCAGGCCCAGCCCAGAGTGATGCGCAGGGCATCCCAGATGCGCGGGGCGGACGCGCGCAGCACGATGCGCGAGAGGATGCGTCCGTTCGAGAGCCCGAGGGTCTCGCCCACGTCGATGAACGACCGCGGCACCGAACGGACCGCGTCAGCGACCATGAGCACCTGCTGGAAGAACGTGCCGAGGAAGATGATGAGCCACTTCTGCTCCTCGCCCACGCCGATCCACAGGATCGTCAGCGGGACGAAGGCGACCACGGGCATGTAGCGGATGAAGTCGACGAGCGGCTGCACCGCCGCTTCGACCCGCGCGCTGATGCCGACGATCGCGCCGATGGGCACGGCCAGGACGGTCGCGAGCAGGAACCCGACGAGGATGCGATAGGTCGAGGCGCCCAGATCGGCCAGGAGCTGACCGTTGGCGACCTGCTCGCCCAGCGTCACGGCGACCTGCAGCGGAGAGGGGAGGAAGCGGGGGTTGGTGACGCCCGCGGCGCTCACCAGGGCCCAGAGGATCAGCAGCACGACGAACGAGATGACAGCCGTCGCGACATAGCGCCGGCGGGTCATGCTCTGACCGATGCGGTAGCGACGGCGGCGCGGTCGTCGCGGCGCCGTCGTGGTCGTGGCCGGAGCGAGCGCGTCCGTGCCGGTGGAGGGGAGGGTCATGTGTACCTTCCTCGCGGATGCGCCGGCCCCGCCCGAGGGCGGAGCCGGCGGACCGCGGGGGTCCTGTCGTCAGTTCGTGACGAACTGGCTGTCGTAGAGGGCGGCGATGTCGACGGGCTTGGTGAGCAGGCCCGCCTCGGTGGCGACCCGCTCGGCCACGGGCAGGGCGTCGGAGACGTACTCGCCCGTGAAGGCCGTCGCGTTCTGGGCCTTGTCGAAGAAGCGCACGCCGTCGAACGCGCTCGACAGGGCGGAGGCGTCCTCGCCGACCTGCTTCGCGATGACGCCGCGTGCCGCCTCGGTGTCGGAGTTGTAGTACGTGACGGCCTCGCCCCACGAGTCGACGAGCGCCTGCACGGTCTGCGGGCTGTCCGAGAGGAGCTTGCCGCTGACCACGAGCGCGTCGCTGATGAGACCGGGAGCGTCGGAACCGGTGAAGATCGGCTTCAGGGCCGAATCCTGTTCGAGCGCGGTGGTGATGTAGGGCTCGTAGGTGATCGCGACGTCGACCTGCTTCGAGATGAGGGCGGCCGCGGCATCCGAAGCGGCCATCGGCACGGGCTGGATGTCGTCCATCGTGAGCTTCGCCGAGTCGAGGGCCGCGTGCAGCAGCAGGTCGCTGGTGGATCCCTGCTCGTACGCGACCTTCTTGCCCTTGAGCTGCGAGACCGAGGTCACATCCGGCCCGGCGATCATCGCGTCGGCTGTCTCGGAGTAGTCCTCGATCAGCACGATCTTGAGATCGACGCCCGCCTCCTTCATCATCATGGCGGTGTGCGTCGCGACGTTCGCGGCGTTGATCTGCCCCGACGCGAACGCGCTGATCTTGTCGGCGTCGGTGTTCAGCTGCACCATGTCGACGTTCACGCCGTTCTTCTCCAGGATCCCCTGGTCCTGAGCGACGTACCACTGGCCGTAACCGATCCAGGGCTGGGTTCCGAGCGAGACGGTGGCGTTCCCGCCTTCTCCTCCGGCGCTGGAGGAGGACGTGCCGGAGCAGCCGGCGAGAAGCAGGGCGACCGCCGCGATGGCAGCGACGGCGAGACGAGGAGGACGTCGGGTCGTGTTCATGGCTTCACCGTAGGAGCGCCGTGTTTCGAACACGAGTCCGCGCGGGCGATGCGGGTGAGGTTGTGTGTGAGATCTCAGATCGCAGCCGCGGCGCCCGCGCCTCGCCCCCTACTCCGTCACCTCACCCCGATCCACCCGGAACGTCTCGCTCCGCCCGTCCGGCGCCGTGACCGTGACCTCGGCCACGCCCGCACCCCCCGGGAACACCCGGAACCGGAGCCCGTCGAGGTAGTCGTAGTCGGGCCGGTCCTCGCGCGCGCCCCACGGGAGCACGGCTCCGGGCCGCACGTACAGCGGCAGCGAGTCGAAGCCGTGCGTCTCCTGGCGCCATCCTCCGCCCTCGATCCGCTCGCCGGTGAGCAGGTGCGTCCACTCCCCCGCCGGCAGGTAGAAGCTCACGTCACCGGATGCCGAGAACACCGGCGCCACGAGCAGATCGGCGCCGAGCATGTACTGGCGGTCGAGGTGCAGGGTCGTGGGGTCGTCGGGGAACTCCAGCGCCATCGGCCGCATCACGGGGACGCCCGTCACGGTCGCTTCGCGCGCCGCCGCGTACAGGTACGGCATCAGCCGGAGCTTCAGGCGAGAGAACGTCCGCGTCACCTCGACCGCCTCGTCGTCGAACGCCCACGGCACCCGGTACGAGTCCGAGCCGTGGAAGCGGCTGTGCGACGACAGCATCCCGTAGGCGATCCAGCGCTTGAACACGGCCGGGTCGGGAGTGCCCTCGAACCCGCCGATGTCGTGGCTCCAGAACGCGAACCCGCTCCACGCGAGCGACAGGCCGCCGCGCAGCGTCTCGGCCATCGACGCGAAGGTCGAGGAGTTGTCGCCGCCCCAGTGCACGGGCATCATCTGTCCGCCCGTGGTCGCCGACCGCGCGAAGAGCACCGCTTCCCCCGCGCCCCGCTCATCCACCAGTACCTCGTGCACCGCCGCGTTGTACAGCTGCGCGTAGAGGTTGTGCATGCGCTCGGGGTCGGTGCCGTCGTGCCAGACGACGTCGGTGGGGATCCGCTCGCCGAAGTCGGTCTTGAAGCAGTCCACGCCCTGCGCGATGAGGCGCCGCAGGTGTCCCTGGTACCAGCGCACGGCATCCGGGTTGGTGAAGTCGACGAGCGCCATGCCCGGGGTCCACAGGTCCCACTGCCACGGCGATCCGTCCGGCCGGCGCACGAAGTACCCGTTCGCGACCCCGTCCGCGAAGAGCACGGAACGCTGCGCGATGTAGGGGTTGATCCACACCGACACCCGCAGGCCCCGGTCGTGGAGGCGCCGGAGCATGGCATCCGGATCCGGGAAGACCCGGTCGTCCCACGTGAAGTCGGTCCAGGTGAACTCGCGCATCCAGAAGCAGTCGAAGTGGAACACCGACAGCGGCAGGTCGCGCTCGGCCATGCCGTCGATGAACGAGGTGACGGTCTGCTCGTCGTAGTCGGTGGTGAACGAGGTGCTGAGCCACGTGCCGAACGACCAGGCGGGGATCACCGGCGGGCGGCCGGTGAGCGCGGTGTAGCGCTCGAGCACCTCCTTCGGGGTGGGTCCGGCGATGACGAAGTACTCCAGTGCCTCGCCCGAGACCGAGAACTGCACGCGCTCGACGTTCTCGGAGCCGACCTCGAACGACACGTGCCCGGGGTCGTTCACGAGCACGCCGTAGCCGCCGGACGCCACGTAGAACGGCACGCTCTTGTACGCCTGCTCGCTCGAGGTGCCGCCGTCGGCGTTCCAGATGTCGACGGTCTGGCCGTTCTTCACGACCGGCCCGAAACGCTCGCCGAGCCCGTAGACGGTGTCGCCCACGCCGAGGTCGAGCTGCTCGTGGAGGAAGTGTCGGGATGCCGGGATGCCGGTCTCCGCGCCCCGGTTCGAGATCACGCCGGCGTCGACGTCGGCATCCGCGGCGAGGCTCACGCGACCGACCGAGCGGTGCCCGCTGCCCGTCACGCGTGTGCCGTCGAGCTCGAAGGAGAGATCCCACGGGGCACCCGGCGCGATGCGGGCGACGAGCCTCCCCGCGGTCAGCGTGCCGGCCTCGACGTCGACCTCGCCGCCGCCCACGGCTCCCGGCAGGGCGAACCCGCGCCCGCGTCCGCCTCCGTCGTGGTGCACGATCCGCACCCGCACGATGCCGTCGAGGGGAGACGACAGCGTGACGGTCAGCAGCGTCCGGTTGAGCACATCGCCGCGCTTCGCGATGACCTTCGTCGGTGCGTGCACGACGAGTCCCGGTCCGTCCGGGGTGTCGTCGGTCCGGCTGATGTCGTAGGCCTCGGCCGCGTAGTCGACGGTCACGCCGTGACGCATGAGCCAGAAACCATCGGTGAACTTCATTACTTGACTGCTCCTGCCGTGATGCCGCGTGTCAGCGTGCGTTGGAAGATGAGGAAGAAGATGAGCGTCGGGATGATGCCGAGCAGCGCCGACGCGCTGATGGTGGTGACGTCCATGAGGCGGTCGCCCTGCAGGACGCTGATCGCGACCGGCACGGTCTGGTTGTCATTGGATGCCAGGAACGTCAGCGGGATGAGGAACTCGTTCCACGTCCAGATGAAGAAGAAGATGAGCAGCACCGCGAGGGTCGGGCGGCTGATCGGGAAGATCACGCGCCAGAGGATCTGCCAGCGGCTCGCCCCGTCGATCGCGGCGGCCTCGAGGATCTCGCGCGGGAACGTGCCGTACACCGACGACAGCAGGTAGGTGCCGAAGGCCGCCTGCACCACGGTGAACACGATGATCACCGACCAGACGTTGTCGTAGAGGCCGACCTCTTTGAACAGGTAATAGAGCGGGTAGAGCAGCGCCTCCTGCGGGAGCAGGTTCGCGAGCAGGAACAGCAGCACGATCCCGGTGCGCCCCCGCACCCGCCCGATGCCGATCGCGAAGGCGTTGAGCACCGAGATCAGCACGGCGAGCACGGCGACGACGCCCGAGATGAGGATCGAGTTGCCGACCTTGCGCGGGAAGTCGACGCGGTTCCAGAAGTCGATGATCCCGCCGAAGTCGAGCTGCTGAGGGAGCGCGAGCGGGCCCGAGGTCGCGTAGTCGAGCGGCGACTTGAACGAGTTCACGAGCACGAGGTAGAACGGCGCGAGCACGAGCAGCGCTCCGACGACGACGAGCGCGAGCAGCAGCCAGTCGACCGGGCGACGGCGGGTCATGCCGCCGCGTCCGGGCCGGCCGCCCCGCCGGACGCCGCCCGGGCCGCCCGATCGCCGCGGCGGCTGCTCCGCAGCGGTGGTGGTGAGAACGGATGCCGAGGCCATCAGAGTCCCGCCCTTTCCTTGCGTTCGAGCGAGCCCTGCACGCGGATGAACACGATCGAGACGATGACGACGACGATCGTGAGCACGGTCGCGATGGTCGCGCCGTAGCCGACGTTCCGTTTCGTGAAGAACTCGAGATAGGCGTAATAGGCCGGGACGATCGTGGAGCCCGCGGGCCCGCCCTGCGTGATGACGTAGACGGGGCCGAAGACCTTCAGTGCCGCGATCGTGCAGGTCAGGGTCACGACGAAGATCTCGGGGCGGATGATGCTCATCGTGATCGCGGTGAAGCGCTGGAACCAGTTCGCCCCGTCGAGTTCCGCAGCTTCGTAGAGCTCGGGATCGACGCGCTGCAGCGCCGCCATGAAGACCACGACGGGGTAGCCGATCTGCACCCACACGAGCACGACCATGAGCACGATCAGGGCGGAGGGCATCTGCCCGAGCCAGTCGTACGAGGGCAGGCCGAGGCTCGTGAGGATCTGGTTGAGGGCCCCTGTGTCGCCGGGGCGGACGATCCAGCCGATCACGATTCCCGCGACGGCGATGGGGAGGATCTGCGGCAGGTAGTAGGTCGCGCGGAGGAAGCTGCCGACCTTGCCGCCGAACTTGCGGCCGACGACATCGAAGAGCAGCGCGGCGACGGTGAGACCGACGACGGTCGGTACGACGACCATCGCGAGGATCATCCACACCGAGTTGGCGAACGATGTCCAGAAGTCCTCGTCGCCGAGGAGCTTCGTCCAGTTGGCGAGGCCGATGAACTCGGGGTCGCCGACGCCGCGCCATTTGGTGAAGGTGAGGAAGACGTTCCACACCAGCGGGACGATGACGATCACCAGCAGCAGCACGAAGCCGGGGAGAAGGTAGAGCCAGTAGCCGGCGGTGCCGCCCCGGCGTTGGGGGATGGCCGGCTGCTCGGGTGGCAGAGCCACGCGCGCCGGGCGGGTCAGGAGAGCCATTCGCGATCCTTCGTTCGAAAGGGGTGGGGGCGGCGGGACACGCCGCCCCCACCGGGGTCAGCGGAAGTCCGCCGTGCCCTCGTCGTACTTCTTCCCGAGGTTGGCGTCGGTGGTCGCGGCATCCTGGGTGCCGGTCACCAGGCCCTGGAGCTCCTGCACGAGCACGTCGTAGAAGCCGGGGGCGGGCCAGTCGGGGTAGAACGACAGTCCGTCGTCGGCCAGGATGCCGTTGAACGTGTCGATCAGCTCTTTGCTCTTGGCATCCGTGATGTCGGCGGTGTCCGCCGCGACCGGGACGCCGCCGTTGTTGCCGATGATCGCCTGGATCTCGGGGCTCATCGTGATGTCGATGAACTGGTAGGCGAGGTCCTTGTTCTTCGAGCGCTCCGGGACGACCCAGAGGTTGCCCGAGGATCCGAGCGACAGCTTCGCGTCGGGGAAGGTCGCGAGCGACCAGTCGAAGCCGGCCTCCTCCGAGAAGCGGCCGTACCACCACGAGCCCGAGACGAAGATCGGCGAGGTGCCCTTGATGAACGAGACCCCCGCGTCCTCGGCCTTCACCGACGAGACGTCCTTGGCGATGTAGCCCTTGTCGACGTACTGCTTGAGCGTCTCGGAGGCGTACTCGACCTCGGATCCGTCCCAGTCGACGGGGTTCTTGTACAGCTGGTAGTCGTCGACCCACGAGCGGTCGGCCTTCGACAGGGCGAGCTGGTACCAGAGCTGTCCGAGCGGGTACTCGGCGCCGGCCTCGGCGAGCGGGGTGATGCCCTTCGCGACGAACGCGTCGAGCGCCTTCACGAACTCGTCGTAGGTCTTCGGCACCTCGATGCCCGCCGCTTTGAAGGCGTCGAGGTTGTAGTAGACGCCGACGAACTCGCCGTAGTTCGGCACGCCGTACCAGGTGTCGCCGCCCATGACTCCGTCCGAGGAGTACTTCGCGGTGGTCTGCAGCGACGGGGCGAGCTTGGCATCCCATCCGTACTCGCTCACGGCGTCGCCGATGTCGGCGATGAGGCCCGTGCTGGCGAGGAAGCCCGCGGTGGCGTTGCCCTTGTTGAACTCCATGAGGTCGGGGGCGGCGTCGGTGTCGAGCACCTGGCTCGCCGTCTTCTGGATCTGCTCGAAGGACTTCTCCTCGACCTTGACCGTCGCGCCCGTCTTCTCCTCGAAGATCGGGATCGCCGCATTCCAGGCTTTCGCCATCGCGCTGTCGGCTCCCTCGTAGTGCCAGAGGGTGAGGGTCTTGCCCTCGCCGTCGGTGGATCCGGCGTCGCCGCCTCCCCCGCTGCAGGCCGAGAGGGTGAGGGCGGCGACGGCGATCGAGCCGGCGGCCGCGAGGGTTCGGGTCGCGCGTCGTTGTGCGTTCGTGCGTGCCATCGTTGGCACTCCTTTCACTGTGGTCCGCTGATTCAGGTGGGTCCGCCAGCGGGGGCGGTTGCCCTGTGTGCCCGGCGTCGAAAATCGTCGAAGCGCTTCGATGACGGGCGAACAGAGTGAGATGTGGAGTTGAGAGGGTCAGGCGGAGGGTGCCGCGGCGACGGAGCCGCGGTCGAGATAGGTCGGGGCGATGAGATGGAGACCGGATGCCACGGGCCGACCGGCGATCAGCTCGATGGCGAGATCGACGGCGAGTTCGCACGAGCTCTGCGGCACGAGCG